>Ga0209541_10002412_pt1 | contig 35372 bp, 31 predicted proteins | sample RifCSPlowO2_01_FD_184027 | JGI IMG/M metagenome (GOLD analysis project Ga0209541, IMG submission 184027) | Groundwater microbial communities from Rifle, Colorado - Rifle CSP2_plank lowO2_0.1 (SPAdes) (version 2) | ecosystem: Environmental > Aquatic > Deep subsurface > Groundwater | place...
AAATTTTAACATTTTTCTCTGCTTGAGGAAAAACTATAAATTTTTTAGAGATTTTTCTGGCTTTCAAGATAAAAGCGCCTGTGGTTTTAGCCGCACCGCCGCCGATTATTATTGCTTCCGGATCTAAAATATTAATAATATTAGCAAGGCCGATTCCCAAATTTTTTTCAAATTCTTTTGCCGCCATTTTTGAAAATTTTGATTTTCTCATTTGTTTTACGGTTGCCTCTTCCAAATCTTTTCCATTATTTATTATCATGTGCCCAATTTCTCCGGCAGAACCGTTCGCGCCATAAATCATTTTACCATTGATAATAATACCTCCGCCGACACCGGTCCCCAATGTTATGCCAACAACATTCTTATAATCTTTCCCGACGCCGAATAAATATTCGCCGCGGGTAAAGCACTTTGAATCATTGTCAATTTTAACTTCACGATTGAATTCTTTCTTTAACCAATTTTTAATGTTTAATCCGTCTAAAAACTTAACATTTGACCAACTTAAAATAATTCCCTTTTCTAAATCCAAAGCGCCGCCGATGCCGCAGCCAATGCCTCTTATGTTTTGCTTCCCGCCGGCTTTTTTAATCAATTCTCCGATTATTTTTTCTAACTTGCTAAAAAAATCTTTTTTATTTTTTGGCATTGGAATTTTAATTTTATGAAAAACCCGGGCACCTTTAACAAGTGCGGCAATAATTTTTGAACCTCCAATGTCAATCCCGATAATATAATTTTTATTCAAAAACTTCATAAAAGAGAATTTTCAAATTTATTTATATCTTCCAGGCTAAATTTTGTTGCTAATTCGGAACTGGAATTATAGCTGTCAAAAAAGTCACTAACTAATTTATTAGTTACTCCACTAATATTTTGATGCTTATACAACCAATGAAGAGAGCGCATTGCCCATAGCAAATCTTCCTTTACTCGTTTATCATCAAGCCCTTTATTGGTCTTAATTTTTTTAACAGAGTCAAGATCAACAATACGGCAATCTAAAGTAATGTTATGGTCAGTTAAATATCCGTGTATAAAACCGGCATTGTGAATAATTGCCACTTGTTTTCCCAATGTTTGCGCAAACCATTTAGCGTAGTCCTCGCCTAAAAAATTACTAGGATCTTCTCCGAGCTCCTGAGCAACCATATGTTTGGCGTCTTCCAACAAAACCTGATCGTTTGCGTCAGCAATTCTGGCTTTTGTTCCAAACGCTCTTACTTCAATTACCGGCTCAGTAGTGTATTTTATGTATCCCAACTTCCTGGCTTTTGAAACCGATATTTTTTCTCCGTTTTTCGCGACAATCTCATCAAGCCGGATGATGGCTAATGCCCGATGAGTGCGCAACCCTTGCTTTATAAAAAATTCCGACATATCACGATCAGTTTCCGCAAACCCCCAATCTAAAAATCCCCAAGGAGTTTTGCCTTTAGCAACTTTTCGCGCTGAGCCCGATTCAATAGATTCAACCATTAAAAGAGGATCATCACTACTTGAGGGGCTTATCGGCCCCATTCCTTTTATATCAACATCGCGATATAGATTTCCTTCTTTGTCTCTAAAAATAACTTTTCCTAAAAGAGCGCTGCGAAAATGATTGTCCATTACTTTAACGTGAAATACCGGTTCTTGCTCATTTGGTTCCGGAGTCAAAAAAACTCCTATCTTAGACGGCTTATCTTCTTCAAAATTGAAAGGCATTTCAACATCACTATTTACCCAAACCACTTTATTTTTAACCTCAACTGCCGGTAATTTTTCTAAGTCAAAATGGCCGGTCTCGCCTAAGCCGGTAATCAAGCCTGGTTTTTTCTCAAATTTATCCATATTATTATAAAACTACTGCCATAATTTTTTAGCTTCTTCCCAAAATTCCGGATGTCCGCTTACTTTCATATAATACCACCATTCTGCTCCCCATAAATAGTACTCGTCAAAACCGGTCAATTTAGCATACTCTATGGTATCCTTAAAAAAATCAAGATCAAAAGATTTTAATTGTTCTTTCAGTTGGGTTTCATAAATCTGTTTTGCCATCCACGGTTCGGCCGCCAGTTCAATAACAATGAACTTTTTATTATGATCATTTATTAAAAATCTGGTCGCTTTTTCTTTTAAGATAAAAAACTCCGGAGGCAGATGATAATTAACACGCCCAAAATATTTACTATATATCCGCCGGTACATCGTAGTGCCAAAAATATCTCCTTCTTTCACTGCTTTGGGCCACCGGCCGAATTCGCCGCCATCGGTAATCAAAATCGGACGGCTCTTATCAATAGATTTTACAAGCGATATTTCATTCTTAATAAAATTATTTTCCCTTTCAGGGCATTCGCCGAACCTTAAAAACGGCTCATTTTCAACTTGCCAGATTTTTATCGCTTTATTGTTTTTGTATCGTTTGATAATTTCTGCCAAATATAATTTGAATTCTTTTTCTCTTTCTTCCATAGAAAGTGTCTTAGCCCAACTTGGCATATGGCACTCGGGCCACCTTGGTACTTTCATTCCGATAGCCAGAATTATCCTTACGTTTCTTTTTTGAGCTTCATTAATTTGCCAATCTAAATCGGAAAAATCGAAAGTATTTTTTTCTTGCCCTATATCATCCCAATAAGCGACTAAACGAATTCTATCAACTTTTAAATCATCAAGTATGGCTCTTAAATTTTCTTTCGGATTAAGACCAAGTTCCCGGCTGAATTTAGCTGAAAACGTAACGCCCCAATTAATAGACCGACTAGAATTAACGGGCGGAAACTGGCCGAATACTATAAGAAATAAACCCGTACCAACTAAAATCGCGGCGATAACTTTTTGCCACAAAACAATGCCTTTTAATTCCTCCTTGAGAATATCTGGCCGCCAAAATGAAATTGCCGCGGCCAATATTAAAACGAAAAATTGTCTTAAGCCTTCAAACGCGTTGACTAAAGTGGCACTAACAAGTGAAATGGCAAATTTAACCAATCCGGAACCTAAAATACTAAACGTTTTGTCAGAAAAAAATAAAAAAGCGCTTCTTTTTTCGGCATAAGTATTTATCGCTAAAATTTTTTGTTTTTGGTTGGGCCATAAAAATATTATCAGAGACGCAAATAGATAACCGATGCTGATCCAAAAAAATCCGCTGAAAAATCCCTGTAATCTAAAGGTTTCTCCGGCTAAAACTAAACCTATGGCAATTCCTATAGCGCTGCCGATTGTTAAAAAAACGCTTCTTAAATCAAGCTGAAAATTATTACGCCTTTTCAAAAAAACTAAAACACCGCCGGAAACCAAAAAAATAAAAGCCAAAAATTGAATTACATTTAATCTCTCTCCGAGAAAAAAATATTTTAAAAGAAAGGTGGAAAGAGGCATACTGCCGACAAACAGTGTCATTACTCGTGAGGCCTCGCTGCGATACAGGGCCAGATAAAATGGCCACAACCCAAAAATCAAAAAAATACCGGAAATAATACCAATATTAGCTTCTCCAAAATCGAATTTTAAAAAATTAAGCCAAATATTTACAATTAAGGCAGTAAAAAATACAACTGAGCCACCTAAACCGCTGTAAAAAGCGTAAACCGTGGGATTAATGGGCTTGCTGACCGAGCCGATTAGGGCGACTTTGGCAACAATACTTGATATGGCCGCAAATAAATTTCCTAAAATTACTATTAAAATCCAGTTTTTTAAGAAAAAATCAATAAATTCTTTCATTTTTCCTCCTTTTCTTTGGTTGTTTCATTAATACCATTAGCTTTCGCAATTTCCACATAAACTATACTCGAAGGCCTCGGTTTTCTCTCAAGCGTTTTATAATCAATTTCAACCAAGCCAAACCTCGGCCAAAAACCTTTATCCCATTCAAAATTATCCAAAAGCGACCAGTGAAAATAACCGCGAACGTCAACGCCTTCAGAAATTGCTTTTGAAACCCATTGAAGGTGTTCCTGAATAAATTTTCCTCTATTTATATCGCGAGCATCTGCCAGGCCATTCTCGGTAATGTAAATCGGTTTATTATATTTGTTTAAATCTTTTAAAACATGATAAACGCCTTCCGGAAATATTTCCCAGCCCATATCGGATTTCCAATAATTAGGATTCTTAACATCGGCGATTCCAAATCTGCCTCCGCCAAAAACAAATTGTATCATATCAAGATAATAATAATTCAGGCCTATAAAATCTTCTTTGCCTTGAGCGAGTCTTATTTGTCTTGTGTCGCGTATATAATTAACAAAAAAAACTGCGAGCCAATCCAAAAGGTTTTTTCTGCGGCGAGGTTTATGGTAATGAAGATTGTGAGAAAGCCCCACTGCTATAGAATTACCATAATACCCGTGTAAAAAGTCATAACATTTGCAATGCGCCGCAAATAAATTTTTTAAGACACGATTAGATCTCATCCAGCTTTTTACATTGGGAGGAAATTGACCAAACAAATATGATGCCCCTGCATATACAGACGGTTCGTTAATGGTAATCCATGATTTTATATCCAATGATTGCGCAATCTTCTCTGTATATCTTAGAAAATAATTAATAGTTTTTGGATTTTCCCAGCCGCCTATATCACGAATCCATAAGGGATTTGTCCAATGCCAAAGCGTTACAAAAGGCTCAATTCCCCGTTGACGTAAAGCCATTATTACTTCGCGATAGTGCTCAATTTCTTTTTCATTAAATTTTCCCTCTTCCGGTTCAATTCGTGACCATTCAATAGAAAAACGATGGGCGTTATGGCCCAATGATTTCGCAATATCAAAATCTTCTTCGTAGCGATTGTAATGATCGCAGGCTTTCCCTGAAATATAATTTTCCGGAGGATATTTCCCTCCGCTTTCTTTTGATAGACGCTGCGCGTTTTCCTTCTCCCACTCCGTCCAATCATTGTGATTATTGCCTTCAACCTGATGCGCCGAAGTGGCCGCTCCCCATAAAAATCTTTCCGGAAATTTAAAAATTTTACTCATTGATTTTGAACCAATTTTAAATCCAAATTTAAATCTTGAAGCATTAGACTTCTCAAAAAGTCCCGAAAAATGGCAACAGTGTATTTTCCGGCAACATCGCCCGCTGTTATCCAGCTGACTAAACCAACCAAACCTTTGGACGTGGGATTAATCAAGGCGCCGCCGGAAAATCCGGTACTGGCATTGCTTTCTACTAACAAGATTTGAGGATCTGCGCTTTTATTTATATTGATATTACCACTAATTTTCCCCATAGTTGACGTAATTTTATTGGCTAAATGGCTCGCGTCAACTCCATAACCCAAAGCGATTAAAACGTCGTCGTTTTTCGGCTGGTAATTCCAATCAATCGGAAAAAAGTTAAAAATTCCTGCCTCGCCATCAGACAGGCCATTATTTTCTACGGCTAAATAGTCTTCCGGCGCTGCCATTTCAAACCCTAATAAAAAATTTATTTTGGATTCCTTGTTTATTTTAGAAACTATTTTTAAAACAGCAAAATCATTATAATATTTGTCTTCACTGAATAAATCGCTGAATTTTTTAATTAGCGGATAATTTGCAACTTCGGCTATATAATAAATTTTCGGTTTTTGAGATTCCACATTAGGAAATAGGCTTTTTAAAATAAAACAATTATTTTTGATTTTGCTTGTATTTTCGTCGTAAATAATATGGCGGTTAGTAAGTACCGTGCCATTACCGCTAATTATTATTCCGGTGCCTCGAGAAATATCGGAAAATGTTGTTCCCTCCGCGTTAAGATTGCCGCAATAAAGCTGAATGACGGAACTATTTACCAGCTCTTCAAAACTTTTCGAAGAAACTTCTCTGATTGGTTCTGCGATAATAGGTTTTTGGGCAATTTCTTTTGAAATTATTTGAGGTTCTTTTACAAGTTTGACATTAACCGACCCGCTATAATATGAAGTAGTGGCTTTAGGGTTTTCGGAAGGCCAAATCTTTGCGCTTGATGTGGAAATATTAAAATTTTCATCAGAAGTAAAATTTCCACTAAAATTGGATCTTAAATAATTGAAAGAAAAAATTAAAAACGCCACAATGACGATTACGGCAAAAATAGAGATAATTATTTTAAAAATTTTTAATTCCATAAAACTACACTTCGCGCCACTCTAATTCGGTAGTCTTAAAAAATTTGGCCGTAAAATCAACTGCTTTCTGATTATCAAAACGTTTGCACGTATAAATATCAATCGTTAAAAAGTTAAATTTTTCCCAAACGTAAATTGAAGCGCCGGATTCAAGCCAAAAAATAGCACCTTCAAAACCGTCGTGAATCGGATTGCTTTTGCCGGTGGCAGAAGTAATAATTGGTTCAGTCAAATCCGGATGAATTGTCATTTCAAGCAACGTTGCTAAACTAAAGAGATAATCTTTAACTTTTACTTTATCAACAATAATAGAATATCGTGCCTCTATTATTAATCTTTGCCGCGCAACTCTTAGTTCAATATTTTTCATTTTTCATTTTTCACAATTAAATTATACAAATAAAATTATATCATTTATAATCCAGCGCTGCCAAACCGGGAAGTGTTTTTCCAGCCAAAAACTCAAGCATCGCTCCTCCACCAGTGGAAACATAATTAAATTTGCTAATTAAATCGATTTTTTCAAGAAACGCAATTGTATCGCCGCCACCAACAATGGAAAAAGCGCCACTTTTAATTATTGATTCGGCAATTTTTTTTGTACTATGAGAAAATTGTTCAATCTCTGCTTTGCCCAAAGGACCATTCCATATAATAACTTTTGATTTGCCAACAATTTCCGAAAATTTCTCCGTAGTTTTTGGCCCAATATCAAGAATAATCTCATCATAGACGATATAATCTTCGGGAATAATTAAATTTTTATTTAAATTAATTAAATTTGAAACATCGTTTAAAAATTTATCATCGGTAAGCGATTTTTTGATATCAATGCCTCTGGCTTTTAAAAAAACGTTAGCAACGGCTCCGCCGATTAAAATGTTGTCCGCTTTGTCTAAAAAGTTTTTTATCACTGGAAATTTAGTTTCAATTTTAGCACCGCCTAAAATCAAGGTTTTTTCTTCTTTTGGTAGTTCTAAAACTTTTTTCAGATTTTCAATTTCTTTTATAAGTAATAAACCGGCATAAGACGGTAAAAATTTGGTAACAGCCACTACAGAAGCATGATTACGATGTGAAGAAGCAAAGGCGTCATTAACATAAATATCAAAAGGTGCGATAAGAATTTTGGCAAACTCTTCGTCATTAGTTTCTTCACCATTATATTTTCTGATATTATCATATAGAGAAAATTTTTCGGTTCCTAAGATCTCTTTTATTTGATTCGCCAACGGCTCAAAACTCTCTGCCGCCATAATATGGCTTAAAAGCGTCAATTTGGCGCCGCGATTTATTAAATAATCAATTGTTTCTTTGTGCGCCTTAATTCTATAAATATCTAAAATTTTTCCATTTTCTACGGGCACGTTAAAATCAACTCTTAACAAAACTTTTTTACCAAAAAGTTCATTTTCTGTTAAATCTGATAATGACTTTATCATTGAAAATTTAAAATTTAGTTTAGTATAGATATCCCCATGTCTGAAGCTTGTCGCTATCTACGCCCCATTTGGAACCAATATCTGTGCGGTAAAACATATTTTGCACCATAATATTTTTTATGCGGATATAGACCTGCTGCCTCGCTTCAGCAACAGTCGTCCCCGATCCGGTAACAACTAAAAGACAACCTGAATCTCCGGCAATACGCCACACACCCTCTTCCATTTTTATATCCTCAATATGAATTCCATCTAAATTTCCTAATTTTTTGAATAGAATTGGTAAATCTCTATATATTTCAATCAATTCCTTATCTTTCGCACTGGCAAAAACAGTCGGAACCATAATCCTTACACCTACTTGAAAACCTTTTTTTGTTTTAAGCTCAAATCTTTCGCCTCTAGCCAATTTATAGAGCCATTCGCCCGTCGGCATCATTATGCCTTCTGATTGGATTTGGATAGTAGGATAACCGAATCGAGCTGTCCATTCAAGAGGATAAATACCCTTGCCATTTACAATGCAGTTGATATCTATATATCCGATATAACTGGATTCAATCAAGGCCGGTAACATTTTTTCAAGTGTCATTTTAAATAATTTATTTGGTTCGCTCCAGAACATTAATGTTCCCATCTCACCAGAAAGCGGGCCGATATCTCCGGGAAAAATCCTTTTGTGTTCAAAATTAACATTGATTGGCAAAATAAATTCTTTACCATTAAAGAAAGCGCCAACAGCAATTTCTACACCAGAAACAAATTTCTGAAGTTGGAAAAATGGAACTTTTTTGCTTAAAACACTTTGATTCTGCTTTAAAAATTCTAATAAATCCTTACCGTCTTCCTCTTGACCCAAAAAAGAAAGCTCCTTGCCGCTTGAAGGCACATTACCACCCGGCTTGAATACATAACGTTCAGGATTTTTTTCAATAAATTCAATTGCCTCGTTATAATTAGTAAACTGCCATTGCGGCAAAATATTGATGCCATATTTTTTCATTTCGGTTTGACCAAAATCACGATCCATTTCCAACCGATCGGTATATACGCTTCCACCTATCACTAGTTTTCCGTTGCGGCGCAACTTGTCAGCAATCTCGCCAAATTCCATATCATCAAAAACAACAACATCGGCCCAATCACTATAAGATTCCCAGTTATCAACCTTATCAATGAAGCCATTATAAACATCGGCAACACTTTTTGCTTTCATATACATCTTAACCTCGTGTCCTTCTTTTTTAAGTTGCCACGCCAAATCACCGCTTAATGCTTCAAGCGCAACAAATAAAAATTTCTTCGGTTCAAAAACTTTTTCGTTTCCATTTTGGATTCCATTCATAACAATAAATTTTTTATAAATTTATTGTTATTATACAACAAAAAAATAAATCAACAAAATTTTTACAAAAATTTTGTTGATAACTTAATTTTTCTTTGCTTCCGTTGAAAAGAAATTGCGAACCGATGGGCTTCGTTTCGGACTTGTTGAAGAATTATTTTAGAAGAAGTCAATAATTTTTTAACTGAGGGTTTCGCGTTCGCAAAAAATAACTTATCGCCTAAATAAGCGCGCCCGCTGTGCCCCAGTATTTTAGCAATCCCAACAATGGGAATAAAAATGTTGCGCTCTTTCATAACTTTTTTCGCCAAGGCAACTTGATTTCTACCGCCATCAACTAAAATAATATCGGGCATTGGCCATTCCTTGTGATTAAAACGCCTTTGCAAAACTTCTTCGAGCATGGCTAGATCGTCAAAACTGTTTTTGGTGTTTTTTATTTTGAAAAGACGATACTGCCTGTTATCGGCCAGGCCGCCTGAAAACACCACCATAGCGCCAACCGGTTCCTTCCCCCCAAAGTGAGAAATATCGTAACCTTCTATTCTTTGCGGAGCTGAACTCAAAATTTTGTTCGCTATAATTAAAACCACATCTTCTATATGCCTTAACGCGGAAATCTTCTCCGGATTTTCCTTTTTCAGTTTTTTAAGTAATCGCCTATGCTCGCCTTTGAAAAATAATATTAAATTTTTAATATTATTTTGATAATCTTTTTGAGAAATCGCGCTAACGCAAATTCCCGGGCATAAGCCGATTTGATAATCAAAACAAGGTTGATTCTGAGCTCCATCGAAGGGTTTGTCTCTTTTTGGGAGATCTCCCGTAGGGAGACAAGTTCCGAATGGGAAAATTTTTCTTGCCAAATTCAACGCGGTTTTCAATGTTCTATAACTCTGATATGGACCAAAAACATAACCGCATAATCTACCTCGAGGAATCATGTGCGGATAAATATATTTTTCAACTTCTCTGCCGCGCGCGATAAAAATTTTTGGATAATCACCTTTAGAAATCACAAGATAAACGAACGATCGATCGTCTTTTTCTTTAATATTATATTTAGGCAAGTATTTTTTAATAGCATTGGCTTCCAAAATAACCGCTTCAAGAACATTATTGGTTTTTTTAAAAGCAATATTATCGGCCTCATTTATCATCATTTTAATCCTTTGGTCAGATGCTCGAAAATAGCTCGCAATTCTTTTTCTAAGCGACCCAGCTTTCCCGACATAAATTCTTTTTCCTTTTTTAGAAAACCAATATATCCCCGGACTATTCGGAAATTTCTTTGATTTTTTAATGATTTTATTTAATGTTGGCATTTATGACAAAACCTTTTTAAGATACTGCCCAGTGTAGGAATTTTTATTTTTTGCCACTTCTTCCGGCGTGCCGCAAGCGACAACTTTACCACCTTTATCCCCCCCTTCCGGCCCCAAATCAATAATATAATCTGCGCATTTTATAACATGCAAATTATGTTCAATGACTACAACCGTATTGCCTCTTTTGATAAGTTCATCCAAAACTTTTAACAGCATTTTAATATCATCGAAATGAAGTCCGGTCGTCGGTTCATCCAAAAGAAAAAGCGAGCGGCGGTGCATCGGACGAGCCAAGTGCTTTGCCAGTTTAATTCTCTGCGCTTCGCCTCCGGAAAGCGTCGTTGCTGATTGTCCAAGTTTGATATATCCCAAACCTACTTGATTTAATACTTTGAGTTTATCGGAAATAGTATAAATATCTTCAAAAATTTTTAATGCCTCTTCAACTGTCATATCTAAAACGCCGGAAATATTTTTATTTTTATATTTTACCTCAAGCGTTTCATTGTTAAATCTTTTGCCACGGCAAACGTCGCAAGTAACTAAAACCGGTGGCAAAAAGTGCATTTCAATCAATTTGTGGCCAGCGCCTTCACAGGTCTCGCATCGGCCGCCCGGCCGATTAAAAGAAAACCGCGAAATACCATATCCTCTTTCTTTTGCTTCTGGCAATAAAGCAAATAAGTCGCGGATAGGCGAAAAAACACCAGTATAGGTTGCCGGATTCGAGCGCGGCGTTCGGCCGATCGGCGATTGATCTACCTCTATAATACTGTCAAGATATTCAAAACCTAAAACTTTTGCGACTCCTTCAGTTTCTTTATTGATATGGTCAATCCCCCTCCTTGTGCCTTTTTTTAAAATGTCAAAAACCAAAGTTGATTTACCGCTTCCCGAAACACCGGTAACACAAACAAGACGTCTTAATGGAATATCGACATTTATATTTTTCAAATTATTCGCCGTCGCGCCGATTATTTTTATTTTTTCATGCGAGCTTGTTCTTCTTAGTTCCGGAATTTCAATCTTTTCTTCGCCTTTAAGATATTTTAATGTCAATGAATTTCTTATTGCTATTGACCGCAAATCTATCCTTGAGGATAGATTTGCGGTTATTGGTTTTATCAAAGATGGTTTTTTATTAGAAAGTATTTCTTGTGTTTCTCCGGCAACAACCACTTCACCGCCATGGCGCCCCGGTCCAGGTCCCAAATCAACAAAATAATCGGAATCTCGTATCGTCTTTTCATCGTGCTCAACAACAATAACCGTATTACCCATATCTCTTAAATCTTTTAATGTTTTAAGAAGCCGTTCATTGTCTCTTTCGTGGAGTCCGATAGTTGGCTCATCCAAAACATATAATGTTCCTGAAAGTTTTGAACCGATCTGCGACGCGAGGCGAATCCTTTGCGACTCCCCACCCGATAAACTGCCGGCCTCGCGGCTTAAAGCGATATAATCAAGCCCTACTTCAAGCAAAAACCCAAGACGGGAAATAATTTCTTTTAAAACTGTTTTGGCAATTTCTTTTTCGTTTGCTTTCAGTTTATCTTCTAGTTCAACAAAAAATTCATAGGCCTTATCAATAGTTAAATCCGCTACTTCGGCGATATTTTTATTTCCTTGTGCTGAGCGTGTCGAAGCGTTAATTTTTACTGCTAATGATTCTTTCTTAAGCCGCTTCCCGTTACAAACTAAACAAGGTTCTTCACTGTATATGAATTCACGCCCGAGGCCATGGCAATTTTCACAGGCGCCATAAGGGCTATTAAAGGAAAAAAGCCGCGGTTCTATTTCTTGAAATGAAAATTCGTCTTTCGGACAAGACCATTTTGAAGATAATAAAATCTCTTCACCTCCGGCAAAAATAGCGCTGACCAGACCCTCACCATATTCAAGAGCCGTATCAACCGCTTCGGAAAGCCGCGATACATCAGAAGGTAAAATTTTATCAATCACTAGATCGATATTGTGAGTTTTATAACGAGATAAATTTATCCGATCGTGAAGAGAATGGAATTTGCCGTCAATCCGCACCTTAGAAAACCCGTCTGAAAGAAAATTATAAAGCAATTGATAATATTCGCCTTTTCGGCCGCGAACAACAGGCGCCAATATAGTGATAGGTTTCCCATCGGTCGATTCAATAATAGTATCAATCATTTCCTGCGGGGAAAGCTTTTTAATTTCGCCGCTGCAATTTGGGCAAAACGGTTTTCCTATTCGCGCGAATAAGACCCGCATATAATCGTAAATTTCAGTAAGCGTGGCCACGGTTGAACGCGGATTATGCGAATGCCCTTTTTGATCAATGGCAATAGCCGGTGAAAGACCGGAGATTTCTTCAACGTCGGGCGGGTCCATTTGGCCTAAAAATTGCCGCGCATAAGGACTGAGCGATTCCACATAACGCCTTTGGCCTTCGGCAAAAATCGTATCAAAAGCCAAACTGGACTTACCACTTCCAGAAACACCGGTAAAAACTATCAGCTTATTTTTCGGAAGCTCAAGATCAATATTTTTCAAATTATGAACCTTGGCTCCCCTTATAATTATTTTATCTTTCATTTTATTTTATCTAAGTTATCCACATTTTATTCACTTTTTACCTGGTGTCGGACACCGGATTTAGCATATCTTCAACGCTTTTAATAATGCCTTTCGGAGTAATGCCATGTTTTTTGTTATAAGCCAGTTGAATATTCCGGCGATAATTAGTTTGTCTTATTGCCTCTTTAAGCGAACCAGTGAGATTATCGGCATATAAAATTACTTTGCCATTGATATTTCTGGCGGCCCGACCCATTGTTTGAATAAGCGAAACGTCAGAGCGTAAAAAACCCTCTCTGTCAGCATCTAAAATTGCAACAAGCGACACTTCCGGAAGATCAAGTCCTTCTCGCAAAAGATTGATGCCGACTAAAACGTCAAAATCGCCTCTTCTGAAATCGGTTAAAATTTGGGCGCGTTCAAGAGTTTTTATATCGCTGTGGAGATATTTTGCTTTGATGCCGCGCGCAAGCAAAAATTCGCTAAGTTCTTCTGACATTTTTTTGGTAAGCGTAAGCGCCAGGACCCTTTCTTTTAAAACAACACGCTTTAGAATTTCTTTCACCAAATCGTCAATCTGACTTATTTTATTTTTAATATTGAAGACCGGACGAATTTCAATCTCGGGGTCAACCAAGCCGGTCGGCCTAATGACCGCTTCAACAACTTTTTTGGAATTTTCAAACTCAAAATCGCCGGGAGTCGCCGACGTAAAAACTATCTGGCCCACGCGCTCTTCAAATTCCTTAAAGTTGAGCGGGCGGTTATCCATAGCCGAGGGCAGTCTGAAACCATGCTGGACTAAAATTCTTTTGCGGCTCTGATCGCCTGCGTACATTCCCCGAATCTGCGGTACGGCAATATGCGATTCGTCTATAATTGTCAAAAATCCTTCTGGCGCGCCGAAATATTCCAAAAGCGTTGAAGGCGATTCTCCGGGCAATTTTCCGGCCAAGTGGCGAGAATAATTTTCAATGCCATGGCAATAGCCAATGGTCTTTATCATTTCTAAATCGTATTTGGTACGCCTTTCAAGTCGTTCGGCTTCGAGCAGAAGCCCGGTTTTATTGAAATAGGAAAGACGCTCTCTTAATTCCGTTTTTATGTCTTTAGCCGCCCGCTCTCTTTCCGGTTCGGTTGAAATAAAATGTTTGGGCGGGAAAATAATTATTTCTTTATTAGGTAAAAAGTTTCTGTCTTCTTTATTAAAAACATCCTGTATAGCTATGGAAGAAACGAGCTGGTTTTTTAGTTCAATCCGATAAACAATTTCTTCGGAAGCCGGCATAATTTCAAAAACATCGCCACGAACGCGAAAAGTGCCGCGTTTTAGCGATCCGGACGTTCTTTCAAAATGCATTTTCACGAATTGGCGGATTAAATCGCCTCTAGTAATAGGTTTACCGACTTGCAAACTAAGAGTCGCACCAAAATATGTTTCAGGAACGCCAAGATTGTAAATACAGGAAACGGAAGCAACAATAATAACGTCTTTTCTTGTCATAAGAGCGCTGGTGGCAAAATGGCGCAAGCGGTCGATTTCATCGTTAATCATCGCTTCTTTGTCTATATAGGTATCGGTTACGGGAATATAGGCCTCCGGCTGATAGTAATCGTAGTAAGAAACGAAATAGCAAACTTTGTTTTTCGGAAAAAAGTTTTTGTATTCGGAATAAAGCTGGGCCGCCAGAGTTTTATTGGGCGCGATAACAAGCGTCGGTTTTCCGATTTTTTCTATGACGTTTGCCATAATAAACGTTTTGCCGCTTCCGGTAACGCCCAAAAGCGTCTGATAGTAATTTCCAGTTTTAACGCTTTCAATAATTTCTTTTATAGCCTTCGGTTGATCGCCCGCCGGTTTGAATTTTGATATAAGTTTGAATTTCATACAGACAAACGCCCCAGTTTTAAAACACTGGGGTAAGTGATATATTTAATTACCTTAGATTATACTAAATTTTAGCAAATTGTCAAATTTAAAAACAAAAAAACCGCCTATTGGCGGTAAAACACTTAAATCCTGAAAATAGGAATGAACGAAATCTCTCCTAAAAACTCTTCCCATCGGACCCCATGCTTGGACTTTAATTCACTTAACACTTTTTTAATTCCGTAAAAGATTTCGGTTTCCCCTCCCCAATATCCTCCGATAACACTATCAACTGCTCGTGCAGCCGCAATGGCTTCCTCTAGATTTTTCCTGTTAGGTTCGGCGGAAAATTTCTTCGCTTTAACACTATAGTCATTTAAAAATTGGTTGCGCTGTTCGTCTCTTGCAATGTCAGTTAATGCATCGCTCATTTTTTGGCCTCCGATTATATATTCATAAAAAGAACACAAATTTAAAGTAGCTACAAACTAACACGAATTTGTAAACCGTGTCAATGGTAAAATTTTACCTTTAAAAGTCAGTGTTAACTTAATTTATTTATTTTTGTATCATAACTTCCCTATAGGAAGATTGTGATACAGTTGTTGGAAGGAATTAAGATTTAGTCGCAAAGACACAAAAATTGACTTATTTTTTATCAGATAGTAATCTACCAATAAATATCGGGCATTGCACATTACAGAAAAAGGAGGACTAAATGGAAATGTCATTTGGAGATTTTGTAAAGTATTTAGTTCTTTTATTACAGAAAAACGGAATTGATTTGCCGTTTCACACACAAGAAGCGTGGCACCTATTATTTTATAGGTTAAAGAAACAGCAAGACTTTCCAGGAAAACCGGCTTTCCTAGAAACACTTTGGTTTGATTGGGACGACCCATATCCAAAGTCGCCAGAACTTTCGGAGTATCTTAACGCATTGTGTATGATTGGAGTAGTGGAGACAAATAGTCCCAGATTTGATAGGTACCGATTATCTAAAGTTATGGGAGAGCTATGGCAGGAACAATTTGAGAAACAAAACGAAGAAATAAAGCAATATCTTAATCTTAGTGTTCAAATTGCTAAAGAAGAATTTCCAAAGGTTTTCAGCCAAACGTAAATTGTTTGGCATTTTTTATAAACGGGTTCTAATGTATATAATGTTTATGTAAATATGGAAAATAAAACCGAACAAATGAGGAAAATTAAAGATGAAATTGTGGCGGCCAAAGATTCGCCGCTTTATGATTATCGTGTCAAAAACAAATATTTTCCGGTTATCGGCGAAGGAAGCCATAACGCCAAGATAATATTTATAGGCGAAGCGCCGGGAAGAAATGAAGCGGAAACCGGCCGGCCGTTTTGCGGCGCGTCGGGAAGAGTTTTAGACGAACTTCTGGCATCAATTGGCATAGATCGCAAAGAAGTTTATATAACCAACATCGTCAAAGACCGACCGCCGGAAAATCGCGATCCCCTCCCAAATGAAATGGAATTTTACGCTCCGTTTTTAGACCGGCAGATTGAAATAATACAACCGGAAGTAATAGCTACTTTAGGCCGGTTTTCAATGGCTTACATAATGAATAAGTTCGGCTTGGAAGCCGAACTTAAATCAATCAGCCAAATCCACGGCAAAGTTTTCACCGCCGCTACTTCTTATGGCGAAATAAAAATAATTCCCCTCTATCACCCCGCCGTCGCCGTCTACGGCACCAACAAAGAAATCCTCAAGAAGGATTTTAAGGTCTTATCTGAATTGATTGCGCGGTAATACTACTATCGGAATTTTATTCATGCCTTAATGCCTCAATGGGATTCAAACTTGCCGCGCGACGCGCCGGATAATATCCGAAAATAATTCCTATAGCCGCCGACACTCCGAAAGCGAGAAGAATTGAAGAAATTGAAACACTTGTGACAATGCCGGCAAAACTGGAAACGGCAAAAGAAATGGCCCAGCCGAGCGCAACGCCTATAATCCCGCCCAAGAAAGTAAGTACTACTGCTTCCGCGAGAAACTGCATCGTGATATGGCGGCTTTTCGCTCCGATTGCCTTGCGAAGCCCTATTTCTCGCGTTCTTTCCGTAACGGTAGTAAGCATCATATTCATAATGCCGATGCCCCCGACAATCAAAGAGATACCGGCGACCGCGGCAAGAAAAATGGTAAAAGTATCAGTCACCTGTGTGAGCGTCCCCAAGATATCCGCCTGCGAAATGATGGAGAAATCGGGGCTCTGCGGATCAACGCGGTGTTTTGCGATAAGCAAGGCAGTTGCCTCTTCTTGAACTTGAGGCATTAGGTCTTTACTTTGAACGCTTATGGCGATGGTTGAAAGAGAATCATCCCCGACAAGAATTTTTTGCATTGTAGTAAGCGGCACGAACACCGCATCATCCGGGTTGAAGAATCCTGCGCTTCCTTTGGATTGCAGGACGCCGATTACTTTAAAGTTTACTCGGTTAATGCGAATGGTTTTGCCGACGGGATCATTACCCTCGCCAAAAAGGTCCTGCGTCACAGTGGGGCCAAGCACCGCAACCCGCCCCATACTTCTGACCTGCGAGTCAGTAATAAATGAGCCGACGGAAGGCGAGATATTCCTCACTTGCGCATAATCGGGCTCAACTCCAATGATGGTGGAATTGGTATTATTGCCAGAAGCGACAATTTGAAATCTTCTTTGAACTTCCGGCGAGATATACGCTGTTCCAGAAATTTGACGCAACACTTCGATATCTTCATTTTTTAGCGTTTGCGCCGATCCTCGACCGGAAGATACGATGCCTCTACCGGGCTGAATGAATCCGGGCATGACGGTCAAAAGATTTGAACCAAGACCTTCAATGCTTGATTGAATCTGTCCTGATGCGCCTTGACCAATAGAAACCATGGCGATAACCGATCCGATGCCAATGACAATGCCAAGAATCGTGAGGCCTGATCTCGCTTTATTTGCCGAAAGGGCAGTGTATGTTTCTTGAAAAATGTCTTGAAATTTCATATATGGTTGTTTATGACGCGGCGATTTTTGACTTTGCCATCCTCAATAATACCTCCGTCTCGGATATTGATAATGCGCTCGGCATGCTCGGCGACATACGGCTCGTGAGTGATTAAAACAATGGTGCGGCCTTGTTCTTGGTGAAGCCGCTGAAAAGTATCAAGCACAATTTCTCCAGTTTTGGTATCAAGATTGCCTGTTGGTTCGTCGGCAAGCACGAGCGTCGGGTTATTCACAAGAGCCCGGGCAATAGCGACTCTTTGCATCATTCCGCCAGAAAGCTGGTTTGAATAGTGATTCCAGAATTCTTCCGGGAATGCTGCGCCTCGCAGAGCTTCACGCGCTTGATTTTCTCGTTCTTCTTTGGAGACGCCAGCATACACCAAAGGAAGCGTGACATTGCGAAGCACGGTGGCTCTCGGCAGAAGATTGAATGATTGAAACACGAAGCCTATTTTTTGCATGCGGATATCGGCAAGCTCGTCATCGGATAGTTTGGAAACATCTTTGTCATCCAAGAGATATTCTCCGCTGGTAGGCGTATCCAAACAACCAATGATATGCATTAGCGTTGATTTTCCGGAACCAGAAGGCCCCATGATGGCCACGAACTCGCCATCGTTGATTTTGAACGAAGCGTTTTTAAGCGCGTGAGTTTCTACTTCTCCGCTTTTGTAAGTTTTAGTGATGTTTTTACATTCAATCATGGTTCGACAAGCTCACCACAAGTAATTAACGACTAGAACCTCCGCCGCCTCTAAATCCACCCCCGCCTCCTCCGCCAGTGTTAAGGCCGGGGATTCTTAGCCCTCCCGATTGCTGTTGCGTCTGTGTGGTTTGAACAGTTGGCTGAATCGTTCGCGTCACAATTAAGTCGCCTTCGTTGAGTCCGCTTATTATTTCTGTGAATTCATCGCTTGCCGTTCCAATTTCAATCTGCTGGCGGCTTGGAGAATTTTTAAGAATTGCTCCGCCCGCGCTTGCCGCGAGCGCCAGATTTTTATCATCGCCATCCACAATTTCCACATAATTTACTCCGCCTTGCGATTTCACTGCTGAATTAGGGATAAGAAGCACACCCGGTTTTGCTTCGGTGATAATTGCCGCCGATACGCTCATTCCGGGTTTAATACGATCGTCTTGCGTATCAAAAGCAATTTTTACGACATAAGTGACAACGCCTTGCGAGACAGTCCCAACTGCATCTACTTCCGCAACTTGTCCGGTAATTATAAGATCGGGAACTGCATCAAAAGTAAGCGTAACTTTTTGTCCGGTTTTCACTTTAGCAATATCAATCTCGTTTAAAGAAATTTCAGCAATTTTTTGTTTGGTTATTAAGGTGGCAATAGTGGAAACTAAAGAATCGCCGACTTTAACATTCACTTTGGCCACTATGCCGCTAAACGGCACCCGCACGTAATATTCGGCAAGTTTTTCATTGGCGTCTGTAAGCGCGTCTTTCGCTTTGTCTAACTGGATTTTCGCGGATCGGACGTCAAACTCAACATTTATAAGAGATTCTTTGCCGTTTAAAATAGTATTTTTGGCGGAATATAAACTTTGAATTGAGCTGTTGGCCTTGCTTACATAACTATTAAGATTTAAAAGATGTGTGTCCGCGAGCGCTTTCGGCTGGCGATTTGCTTCCGTCATTTTATCTTTATATATCTGAACAAAATTGGAGGCGCTTTTAACCGCTTCGGAAACTAAACGACTGGTTTCATATGTTTGGTTGATTAAGGCCTCAATTTCTACCACACTGGAAAACCGCGATGCGGTTTTATAATCTATCAAATTTTTGTCGTACGCTTCGCGGGCAGCTTTATATTTCGCATATGTTTCATCACGGATAACGTAAATATCTTCATAGTACTGCTTGACGGCATCGGCGTAATAATCAATATTCCATTGGCTTTGGTCAAAATCTTTATTTATCAAAACCGTGTTGAGGCCGGTCATTATATTTGGAAGATCGGCAAATGCGTTAGATGCGGCGTTAAACCCGTCATCATATGCCTTGGATAAACTTTCCGAGCCCTTTTCTTTGTTGCTCCTAATGCCATTTATGGCGCCGACAATCTGGTCATAGCTTAACTGCGCTGTTTCAAGATTTGTTTCCGCATCTCTCACGGCCTTTTGCGCGTCGCGCGCGTAAAGTTGGGCTAAAAGAGTTCCGGCAGAAACGTATTGGCCGGCTTTAACATTCACATAAGTCACATCGCCGGAAACTTTCGCTTTAACATCTACCTGCTGGGCGGCGGAAACTTGGCCGCTTCCAGAAATGGAAACAATCAATGTGCCCTTCTCGGCCGCCGCTGTAACATAGTGAGTCATGACAGCGCCTCCAAATAGAGCAGAATAACCGTAATAGCTGCCGCCCAAAATAATGGCGACGGAAAACAACGCCCAAACTTTATGCCTCATCGCTGCGTTTTTAGCGCGACTAGCGGAACTTTGGATATACGGAGAATAATTAAATATGTTTATAATGCGCGATAAAAAGTTCATAATTTTATTTTATAGGTAAAACTCTTATAAACTTCGCTTCAATCTTGCCATCATCGGTCGGAGAGCCAATTATAGTAATGAATTCGTCGACTTTGAGATCGGATACCTTTATGGCTTCACGAAAACGCACGATAGACATGTCTTCTTTTATTATAATTATTTTTTCCACGCCATCCTGCCCTTTAATAACTATTTCGGAGCCATTAATTTTTAAAATCTGCCCGGCCGCGCCATGCGAATTAATAAAATCTTTTCCTTCAAAATTCCTGAAAGCGCCATGTAACATTCCGCCACGCGGACTGGCAAAATTTTTATGGTAATTTTCGCCCCATTGATAAGAAAACATCGCCTTGCGGAAACCAACGCGCATACCCGCGGTAAAAGTCAAAAACAGCACAAAAATAGCGGCGAGCGATATAGCCGCGATTTTATAAGTTCTTGATTGAATCATATTTTTTAAATCCATATTTTTATTTTTTATTTATTACTTTATTAAACGCTAAAATTTTATCGTGATATACGACTGCAAATCGCAGTGAAGCCATCACCAGCGCGATAGCGGCAAGTGAGATAGTTATTGAAACAATAGGCATTGATTCCAGAACGGCAAGAGTAAAATATTTGTAATACGCAATAACCGCGAGAGTGTCAGAAAAAATCATGGAAACAAAAAATCCGGATTCCGATTCCGTAAATTCTAAGTTAAGTACAATCAGCGCGGCAACGATTAGCGCCGTAGAAACCGCCAGCGCCGCCAGAGAAACCGAAAACTTTTCCTTAAACAGCTTGAGGTTTTTTTCTACTTTCAAGCGCTCAATTATTACCCCAAAAAGCCGCTTGGGCGGCTTAGTGAGAGAATTATGTTTGTCCGTAAACATGGGCTTCCGCTTATTAATACGAAAAGCCCGCGGGTTTTGGTGCAACTTGGTGCAAAAAATCTTATACTATAAAAACGATCGTTCAGATAGTGTAAACTTTATAAATTACTCATCTTTTAACAATAAATTTCTAAGAGAAATAATACCCCTTCGGTAACGGCTTTTGACCGTATTTATGGATTCATTCAAAGCATTCGATATTTCTCGGAAATTGAGGCCTTTTTTGTAGTAAAGATTTATGACTTGGTTGTACTTCGGCTGAAGTTTGCCGACAGCCAACGATAGATCGCGCGAAAGCGATTCTTGGTAAAAATGTTCAATTGACGACAATTGATTCGAATCAGCAATGTTTTCTTCAAAATTTTCGTCATTATTATATTCTTCCAGTAAAGAAAATTGCACCGCGTTTTTCTTTTTCAGCCAATCCAGCGCGGTGTTTTTGGCAATAGTGAAAATCCATGATTTAAAATTTTTTGAAATATCAAATTTTTTGATATTTTTCCAAACCTTAACAAAAACCTCTTGCGCGATATCCGAGGCATTGTCGGTATCGCCGCTGTACCGGCGCGAAAAATTATAAATAAGCGGCAAATACCGCCGAATAATTTCTTCCAACGCTTTCTCATCGCCTCTTAAATATATTTGGACCAATTTTTCGTCCGTAAAATTTTTCATTTTTGAGCCGTTTCTTCGTAAGTTACTTTGTATATAACGCCGGCTTTGTCGTCTGTAATATACATTATTCCACCCGGTTGAACAAGAATGTCAACTGGGCGGCCGAGCGCGCCGCTTTTGGTGAGCCAGCCGGTAATGAAGTCCTCAGTTCCCAAATAATTTCCTTTGTCGTCCAATTTTATTCTTACCACTTTATATCCAGTCGGTTCGCTTCGGTTCCACGAGCCATGGTAAGTGACAAATAAATTATACCAATAATCCTGCGGCCATCCTTCCTCCGGAACGAATGCCAAACCGAGAGGCGCCGAATGCGCCTGAAGATCTATATACGATGGAATTTTGTCGGCACATGGGTCGCGAATATAAACGTTCTTATCAAAACCTGAATCGTGAATATTTTTCCCGTAGCAAATTGGCCAGCCATAATCACCTTCCTGTTTAATAATATTAATTTCATCCGGCGGCAGGTCGTCGCCGAGATTGTCTCTGCCCATCTCTGTCGCCCACATTTTGCCGTCTATATAGCTCCATCTAAAAAACACGGTGTTCCGCAACCCGCGCGCGAATTCCTTAAAATCACTCCCGTCTTTTTTCATAGAAAATATTTTAGCGCGGCGATTGTCGGTTTCGCGGCAAACATTGCAAGATGAACCGATGGAAACATAAAGACGGTCATCCGGGCCGAAGCCGAGTGTGCGGGTAAAATGCCCTCCGCCAAAAGGTAAATCAGCAATTTTTTCTGGTTTACCGTCAGAGTAAACTCTGACGCGGGAAATTTTATTTTCTTCCGCGAAGTACAGAAGGAAACTGTCTTGCGGGTCAAACGCCAAGCCATGCGGTTTTTTCAAATTTTTGAAAATTTCTGACTTGTTTTTAACCATCCCGTCTTTAATTTCCAAAAGCATAATCTTTCCCTCGCCCGTCTGGCTAACCCAGATGTTCCCTATTCCATCCATTGCCATTACCCGCGCGCCCGGTAAATCTTGAGCGAATATGGAAATGGAAAATCCTTTCGGCAATTTTAAAGGATACGGCGTTTGATTTTGCTTAATAATTTCGGTTATATTTTCTGGCGGCGGATTTATGGCCGGCCAGATTCCCCGCAAATTTTTGTAGTAAAAAAACACACCGGCGGCTACCGCCGCCAAAATCGCAATTAAAATAAAATTTTTTTTCATTTTATGGCAAGTAACTCCACTTCAAAAATAAGAGTGGCGTTTGGCGGAATAACACCGCCGGCGCCACGCGAGTCATACGCCAAATCAGGCGGAATTGTAAGTTTTCTTTTCTCCCCGACTTTCATCCCTTCAACCCCGATATCCCAACCCCTTATTACCTGTCCCGCGCCCAAAGTAAATTCAAAAGGAATCCCCCGGTCAACACTGGAATCAAACTTCGCCCCATTTTCTAAAACTCCGGTATAGTGGACGGCAACCGTGTCGCCGTTTTTGGCTTCGGTGCCCGCTCCTTTTTTTATTATTTCTATTTGAACTCCGTTTTTAACAAATTCAGTCATATTTGGTAAATTATTAATTTTATCCGGTTGTTGCTCTTGATTTTTATTATAACCAATAAAAAACCCGGCAATCCCTATTACAACTAATACCGCTAAACCTACGGTGATATTTTTATTCATAATTTTAAATCAGCCGCTTATTATATCTTCGAAAATGTCCAGCATAATTTTCGTATGTTCTTATATATTCTTCTACCACATCTGCTTTGCCAAATCCAGGCACTACGGTATTTTTCTGCGCTAATTTAGCAAAATCTAATTTGATAAGATTTTTTTTGTTTCTTCATCGCGCGCCTTAAAAAGCGCCCATTGTTTATTTTTCTCAAGGCGCCGGGCATTGAATTCTCTTCTCGTATAATCTTCGTAGCCTTGCCTTGGAACCGCAAAGTCAAAACCATGCTGAAAAACTTTTAACGCTTTTGGTCCAGATTTGGAAAACGCAATTGACATCAAAATCACTGCCATCTTCGGTAATAAATGAATTTTTTGGCAGAAACTTTTCAGCAATAAGTTTAAAGCTCGAATTAAGTTTTGAATGCACTGAATATTTTCTGAACTGTACCGGAACTATAAATCCGATTGTATGCGCGAATTCGGCAGATTTGTTGAAAAATTTGATTGCTAATCTGGCCCTTCTGCCGAATGGCGGATTGCCGATAACTACGATGTTGTTTTTTCCTCTGCCATCGTATCGCCATTCTAAAAAATCTTGCTTTCTAATGTTTTTCCCTCTTGGCTCTATATCTAGTCCAAACCGCCTTTTAGGATTAAGTAGATTTAAAAAGCTACCCGAACCTGCAGATGGTTCTACAAAAAACGGATTTCTAATATTAAGCCGCCCAAACTTCCCGAGCATAAATTTATGGCACTTTTGTGCAATGGTTATCTTTGTGTAAAATTGATCAAGTTTCATATTTTAATTATAGCAAAAATCATCTAGTTTTTATCTAGAAAGTTATTCACAACTTAAACTAAAATGAATACCTTTTTATTTTGCTTTCTGGATGGGTCTGTAGAGCTCCGGGTCAATTGTTCGCTCAAAGCAAACGTAGCCCGCGTCATGTGTCCAGTTGGAATCGCCGGAAGGATAATATTGCGGCGGATAAGTTGGAAGCTCAATAGATGGCTTGCCGCTTTGGAAGCTTGGTTGATTGAAGTTGGCGCAAAGCGCAAATTTCAAATCCCCCATTACATTATAGATATAGTTGGCACCAGTCTGCGGATCTTTTCCGGGATTAAAGCCACTTATTGGGTCTTTTAAGTCATTCAAAATCTGCGGAAGCTTTTCTTTATTTTGCCAATAATAAATAATCTGGCCCTGGATAATCTGCAAATCAGAAACCCTCTGGTCGTCAAAGCGGCGCAGACGCTCCTGCTGTGGCGAACCGACTATAAAAAATCCGGCGGCAATCGCAACTGTAACAATAACAATAATTGAATAAATGAAAATTTTTCTCGCCGCATCGGAAATTTTTGACTCTTCGATTTTACTCAGAGTCAACCCTGAGCTTGTCGAACGGGTTGCCCAGTTCTTCAGTTCCCAAAAATAATAAAAGAAAACTGAAGCGGCAACAAAGAAAACCGCCGCGATTTTAAGCACGAATCTTGAGGTGATATCGCCTCCCAAAAAATTGTAAATCAGGGTTACCAAATCCCCGATGATAATTAAAGCAGCGGCAAAAATTGTGAAATTTAGCAACCATTTGCGTATTCTTAAGTTGCGCTTTTCCGGTTCGAGAAAATAAATCTTATTAAGGTAATATACCGCCCAAACGTAAACCGGAAAAATAACAATAAGAGAAGAAATAGACCACCTTATGGAACTATAATAACTTTGAAGCTGGTAGTAACCGCGCGTTAAGAAATCGGGGATGAGAACGTTTATGTATTGAAAAAGCATGACGAGAAATGCCGCGGCACTCGCGTAAAGCGCGATAATCGCCAGAAGATGGAGAAATATGTCTTTGGGCTCGGTTTTTGAAATTTTATTTTCAGTTTCTGTTTCCATAAGATTTATTTAAATATTTAATAATTTTAAAAAATTTCAAGATTTCGATATTTAAAGATTTCAAGATTTAGATATTTCGAGATTTAGATATTTTATTTTTCAATCTCTTTAATTTTAGTTAAACGCCTTTCATATTTTTCAAGTCTAGCGTGCGGAGTTTCGAGCCACACTTTTACAATTTCTTTCGCCTTATCTTCATCGGTAAAGTCAGAAGCGAGCGACAAGACATTTGCATTGTCGTCATTGCGGCTGGCTCTTGCTTGACCTTCATCAAAACAAAGCGCCGAACGAACATCTTTAAATTTATTTGCGGTAATATCAACGCCGATGCCGGAGCCGCAAATTAAAATGCCGCGATTTTCTTTCGGATTTTGTGAAACTTTTTGGGCGACCAAAATCGCGTAATCCGGATAATCGTCGTCAAATTTGATTTCCAAGGAACCCAGATCTTCAAATTCATAATTAAGCTCTTTCATATAAATTTTGAGAGCTTCTTTTAAATTGTATCCTCTGTGATCCGCGCCGATAAAAATCATTTATATAATTTAAAACTAAATAACATTTTTTCAAAAATCTGCGTGTCGCCGGCGATATCTTCAGGGCTAGTCATTATGTCAAGCCGCCCCAAGTCCTGAAGCCAATTATAAAGCCCATATTGGGGGAAAAGCAGCCAAAGATGACGGCCGTCTTTAAGAATATATTGGGTCTGAACACCCGGAGATCCGCCAATATAAGCCGGAGTAGAAGTACCTTTTGCTCCCACTCCATAACTTAAGCCATCGCGAGGCAGAATGGCAAAGCGCAAATCGCTGTTTGGTTTTTTAAAGTAAAATTCTTTAACCATTTCGCCCCTAATATTTTCATTAATTTCTTCAGTAACGATCCAAGAAATCGGATACTGGATCTCAAATCCGAATTCTGAATTTTTATAAAGTTTGAATCCCGAAAAAGTTGTTTCGGTTTTAAGCGCCAAAGATACTGGTACCGATGGCTTAACATTTTCCGCTGGTTTTTCCAACACCTGTTCCAGAGATTGTTCTGTTATAGGTAAAAAATTTTGATAGCTAAAATAGATAACAATGGCGATAAATGCCAAGACAACCAAAACTACGACAATGACTTTTGTTTTGATGCTTATCATAATAAATTTTTAACCGCTAAAACATGCTTTAAGAGCATTGCCGCGTAACCCCATTCGTTGTCATACCATGCCATAACTTTTATAAGATCTCCATCAATAACCCGCGTCATAGCCAAATCAACGATTGAGCCATGCGGATTTTTTATGATATCTGATGAAACCAGCGGCTCCTCTGAAACAGATAAAATTCCCTGCCATTGCGTATCTCTCGCCACTTTTTTAAAAATATCATTAATTTCTTCAACTGAAGTCGGGCGGGCGGAAACAAAAGTAAAATCCATAATTGAACCACAAATTACGGGCACTCTAAGTGAAATACCGTCAAATTTGCCGGCAAGAGACGGCATGGCTTTTGTTGCCGCTATCGCCGCGCCGGTTGTTGATGGAACAATATTAGCAGCGGCGGCGCGAGCCCGTCGAAAATCATTTTTTTTGTCCGGTCCGTCAACTAACCCCTGACTGGCAGTGTAAGCATGAATAGTATTTAAAATGGCTTTTTTTACCCCCGGATTAGCTCCCATTACCGCCATTACCGGAGTCGCAGCGTTAGTGGTGCAGGAGGCGTTAGAAGTTATTTTATCTAATTTTAAAAATTCTTCTCCGACATTGGGAGTCACCGTCGGTGTAATTTCGTCTTTTGCCGGAGCGGTAATTACCACTCTTTTGGCACCAGCCTCTAAATGGGGTGCGGCTTTATCTCTCGATTCAAAAACACCAGTTGATTCCACAACGATATCAATATCTAAATCTTTCCACGGAAGTTTTAAAATATCCTTTTCCTGTAGCACCTTAATTTCTTTTCCATCAACGATTAAATTGCCGTTTTTTATTTCAACCGATTTGTCATATGGCCCGTAAACCGTGTCGTATTTTAAAAGATAGGCCATATTTTCCGGCGCGCCTAAATCATTTATCACCGCAAATTCCAAATCCGGATGGCCAAAAGCATAACGAAAAAAAACGCGGCCTATCCTTCCAAAACCATTGATAGCTACTCTTGTTTTTTTCATAAAGTTTAATTTTGTACTGCGGGGCTTTGTTTTTTAATTTTAAGCAAATAATTGTAAGCCGACAAGGCGGCGACAACGCCGTCTCCGGCTGAAATATTATTCTGTTTGTAAATTTCATCGGTCACATCGCCGGCAGCAAAAATTCCCGCGGCAGAAGTAGCACCGGTTTTGTGGTCAACAATAATTTCTCCGGCTTCATTCATTCCCACAAGCCCCTTAATAAATTCAGAATTTGGCACCGAACCTATTTCCACAAAAATTCCCTCCAATGATAATTCTTTAATCTGATTATCCTGTTTGTCTAAATACTTTAAACCGCTGACAAATTTATCCCCTATTATCTCTCGCGTTTGCGCATTATTAATTATAACAACCTTGTCGGATTTTCCAAATTCTTCCAAGGTTAAAGGATCGCCGCTTAATTCCGAACCGCGACTTATTAAATAAATTTTGGCGGCGTAGGGAATTAGGTCAATTACCGCCTCAAGACCGGCATTGCCGCCGCCGATAACCGCTATAATTTTGTCTTTAAAAATCGGCGCGTCGCAAGTTGAACAATAAGATACGCCCTTGCCCTCAAATTTATCTTCTCCATCAACATTGAGCCGACGCCGCCTGCCACCGGAAGCCACAAATAAAGTTTTTGATTGATAAACATTTCCCTTATCAGTTCTGACTTCAAAGCCATCATTGATTTTTTTAGCTTCAATAACTTTTTGCGGCACTTTAATTTCAACATCCTCCTGGGATTTAATGTGTTCTTCAAGCATTTCGGCAAATTCAAAACCGGTCATTTTTTTAATACCAATCCAATTTTCAATACTGTCTGAAACAAGCGACTGGCCGCCAAAACTTTCGGATACAAATAATGTTTTCATTTTTTTGCGGCCGCTGTAAACAGCGGCCGCCGCGCCGGCCGGTCCCCCGCCGATAATAATTAAATCATACATGCGTTTATTCGTATTTAATTATTTTGTTAATTCGGCATCAATAATCTGGATAAAAGAGTTGGTCGGGAGAGCACCAACGTAAAGTACGCCGTTAACAAAATTAGCCGGCGTTCCGGAAACTCCCGCCTCGCCGCCAGCTTTGGTTTCTTTTTTGATTTCTTCCAAATATTTATCTGAATCAAAGCAGGTGTTGAATTTTTCTTTGTCCAAACCCAAAGCGGCGGCAAAACTTTTCAGATTGTTTTTGCTAAAAGCGCCTTGATTTTCGCCTCGCTGATTGCCATAGAGATAATCATGATATTCCCAAAATTTGCCCTGTTCGCCGGCGCAGCGGGCCGCGTTGGCCGCCCAGAGCGATTCCTGGCCCAAAAAAGCAAAATCACGGTAAATAAATTTTATTTTTCCGGTTTTAATGTAATTTTCTCGCAGCACCGATTCGGTTTCTTTAAAAAACTTGCCGCAAAACGGGCACTGAAAATCGCCGTATTCAACAACGGTAACCGGCGCGTTTGGCTCGCCCAAAACAAAATCGTTTGAAGTTACTACCGGCATAGAACCGATAGCCGCGGTTTCGCCTTTTCCAGTATTTTTCGGAGACGGCCCGTTTACCGAATAAATAACCGCCACCGCAATAACAGCGCCGGCTAAAATAATGGCGCCGGGAATTAAATATTTGTTTATTTGATCATCCATAATTTTTATTTATTTTTTGACTATATTAGTTTAACACAAACTAAAAATCCCCGCAATGGGGATTTTTAGTTTCTTTCGTTTCTTCAGAAAATCTTACTTTCCATAAAGTTCATTCAACTTTTCTCTGGTCTTGGGACCGACATTGCCGTATCCCGGTTCTCCCGATGAAGCGATGCCATATTTTTCCTGGAATTTCTGAACAGCTTTCAGTGTAAGAGAGCCAAAGTAACCAGTAACGCGTCCTTCAGGATAAACCAATGAATCGGTTTTAAGAGCTTCTTGTAATTTTCTTACATCACCATGACTTAATCCCAAAGCCAAAGGCCTTACAAAGTTTAATCCGAGAGCAACACCCTGAGGAGCCGGTTGGGCCGCTTGGATTGCCTTAATGTCATTTAAGATAGCGACAATCTCTGCTTGAACTGCAGCAATATCGGCCGCTGGAGATAATTTGGTCAGAGCGGCAACTTTTGCCACAACAGAAGCAATTTTGGCTTGGACATTATCAAAAGAAGGTGTTGCCGGAGTCGCAGGAACAGCTGGGGTTGCGGGCGTGGCTGGAGTAGCAGGTATTTCAGTCGGCGTGGCTGGCGTAGCTGGAATAGCTGGAATTGCCGGAGTGGCTGCTACCGCGCCACCACCTCCGCCCCCGCCTCCAGCGGCAGTGCCTGTAAAGTTGCCAGTACCGGAAACGGTATCGCTGGAATCTTGAGAATCGGTGTAGGCATAACTTAAAGTGCCGGGACCCTGGTAATCAAGCTTGCCGGAAACATCGCTTCCGGAAAGCTGAAATTGAACGCCGCCTCGGAAAATACCCGTAGCATTGCCGGTTTCAGTAAGAGTTACGGTTTCGCTATCTATAAGGCCGCTGGTCGCCGTAATAGTAACCGATTGAGTATCGGCAGCGCCACCATTAAAGTTCAAACTAGTATCGGTTACCTGAACGGCAGCCGAATCTCGAGCATCGGCATCGTATGAACTCTTGCCGGTACCGGAACCATCATCAAATTGCGCAGCTGATGCTTTAACAATTTTACCGGTAGTTCTTGTAACCGTGTCGCTATTAGTGTAATTGGAACCTGAAACATCAAAAGTATATGTGGTTATGGCTAAAGTGCCGGATTCAATAACTATTGTGCTGGTCGCGGTTGTATTGCCTAACAAAGTTTTGATAATACTTGTTCCGCTGATAACAAGATTGGTATAAGTGCCCGAGGCAACATCGGTAGCGGCGCTCGCATTGGTATATTTCACTAGCGCGCCATTGGCGACAAAAGTGCCATTGGCTTTTGAAAATACGGTTCCGGAACCAGACAAAACAACGGCAGTGTTATTGAAATCAGCTTTAGCATATGCGTTAATCGTAAAAGCATTTGTTACGGTGGTAGTAGCGGTACAGCCGGTAGTTGTACTGCAGGTATTACCATTGGCGCCAAATTTAAATATATTGAACCATCCATCTGTAGAAGTCGAAGTTAAAGTAAGGTTGTAATAAGTAGTTGTGGCAACGGTAGTAGTGGCAGCCGAACTGAATGTAACAGTGCCGGTTGCGGCATAAAAAGCGCTGGTAGTAGTGGCAAACCTAAACGGATTGGGATTATCACCACCATTGGCAAATGTTAAATTACCGCTACCCCAAGTGGCATCGCCCAATCTAAGCGTGCTGGTGCCGACAAGAGTAACACTGGTGCTAGCGGAAAGCGTAAGATCCTTACCTAAAATAAGAGTTGGACCGCCGGTGTCGCCTGCCGCACCAATCGCCACGCTACTTAACCAAAGTGTAGTGCCATCAAGAGTAGATGTAGCTCGAATAACGACATTGCCGCCACCCGTCGCTCCCGCTGTCTGCATTATGATAGTCACGCTATCTGTTGTCGTAGCGCCGGGAAAATTATTGACGCCAGTGTTGCCCCAGTTGGCTGGATCGGTCCAAGTTAATCTATCACCGCCGCCAGTCCATATAAAAGGAGCGGCTTTTACAATATTAACATTTAAAAACAAAAATCCCGCGACTAAAAACAGCCCGAGAATTAAAAAATATTTTCGTGACATTTTTATTTGAATAAATTAATTCTAATCAATCAATTTAATTATAGCCAACTGAATTTCTTTGTCTATAGCAATCTGTGGATAAGTCGGGCTTCACTTAATACTCATAGCTATCAATCAAAATTCCGTTTTGGTCTCGAAGTTCTATCACATCGTGCAAGGGATCAAAAATTTTATTGTTGTTGCCGGTATAAATTTTCCATCCTTTATAAAAATCGCTGTCATTTTTATGGCCCGCGACGCAGGCGCTGTAAGTCATATTTTTTTCTGCCCACTCTCGACATTTATAAGATGACTTGTTTAAATCGTTTTCGCTTGGCGTCCGGCAAGAACCGGCGCGAAGTATTAAATCCTGGCAAGCGCTGTCAAGGCCGGTTAAGTCAGCCAGTCGGAATCCGCCGGGGCAATAATTAAACGAGTAGCCCAGATTATATAAATTATTAAGCCAGCCGAAACAATTATTAACGCGAAAGTTTACTGCTAAAGGGCTTAAACCAAGAATAATATCCGCGCGTTCGCCGCTTGAAAGCCAAATATCTGAAGGCGCGGCGTCAAATTGGGGCAGATTAATGCCTTTGCCGATAATGGTTTCCCCTCTTTGGATGCTTTTGATTCTCCAGCCGATCAGGTTAACTTTTTCATTTTGGTTGGAAAAATATGACGCCCGCAAACTGATTTCGCCTTGGCCGTAACGGGAAACGCTGCTGATGCCGACTTTTCTAACTGTTTGCGGCGGCGTTGGCGTTGTTGTCGCGCTCGGCGGCTGATTATAAAAATAATTTGACGACGGCTTTGTTAAAATTTTCTGGAAAGAACTGGGAAAAGGAAATGATCCCGATTTCAACTCGCCAATCGCGTAAGGCAAGCCAATCAAAATACCGATTATCAGTAAGATCAATAAAACAAAACCGAAAGCAAATGAAAAACGCATATATTTATTCTTTATTATTTTACAGACGAAAGCCGTTCCACAATTTTTAGCTCCTCTTGAAATTTATCGGCAAGGCCGAGATTCTGGTAAACTAAAGCCAGCGACTGATGAAGGTTGATATTGTCTGGATCTTTGGCTCCGGCGGAAAGATAAAGCACTAAAAGTTCCGGCCACATTTCCATTTCTATATACGGATTAACTACGCCTAAAATTTCTTGCTGCGGCGCGAAACTGCTTTTAGATTTTATTATTTCATCAACATCAAACTTTAACCTGTAGTTTTCAATTAAAATTTTTGGACTGTAAAACACCGCGAGCGCCCGGTTTATAGATTTCACTCCTTCTATGTTATTACTGTTAGCGATATTAGCAATGCCAGATACCAAGCGCGTTTGCCAATAATTCGGCGCCGCGGCCGTTGCTTTTTCCATTAATTCCACTCCCTTGGCATGATTTTTAGTATCAAAAGACCATTGCAAATAAGAATAATATACTTCCAAACGATTTGGCGCGAGTTTTAAGGCCTCGTCATAAGCGTCTGCCGACTTGGCAAAAATTTCTAACTTAACCTCATCGCTTCCGCTAATGCCCCGGGCTTTATAACTTTGCATCTGCCCTAAATTTAGAAAACTGAAAACGTTGGGATGGTCTTTCACTTCACGCTCAAGTTCGCCGATGCCGAAATCTAAAACTTCCAGCCGATTTTCCGGATTGAATTTTCCTAAATTCGCCTGAAGCCAGGTTATATACTGATTTCTAAATTCCGTAGTGCCGAGCGTTTCGTATTTTAATGACTCTTTATACAATTTGAAGGCGTTTTCGGGAGTTACAATGCCATTGCCAAGCCCGGAAAAAGCGCTGACAAATTTGTAATTGGCAACCGCTGGCTTAATGCTTGCCTGCCAAAACACATAGACAATAAACACAAAACACGCAACACATAACACTATTATTGTCTGAGGACTGAAAGTTTTTTGGTTTATTTTCGTAATGTTATATGTTTCATGTTGTCTGTTACGTGAATATATTGCGAATCCAATTGTCAAAAATAGCGAAATATAACTGGCGGGACTGTCAAAAACGAAGAAACTGTTTACGGCATAAGCAACGACAAGAGAAGCAAAAACCCATGCTTTATTTTTCAAGAACACCCAAAACAAAGCGGCAATCAAAAACAGATAACCCGCAAGGCCGAGAATGCCGCTCATTGACGCATAATCAAGATAAGCGTTGTGAGCGCGGTCAAAATTTGTTTCCCGCAATTCGTACACTCTTGGATTAAGATATGCGTTGTGAAGATGCAAATAATTGTTCGGACCGAAACCGAATATCGGACGGGCTTTAAACGCACTCCAGGCAATCCCCCATTCGGTAAAACGCTGCTGGACCGTATCATCTTTCAAAGAAGCATTTACAATGCGAGTGAGCTGGGAATTATTTTTAACAAAATCTTTGCCGCGCATAAGCCAAAGCAAGCCGTATAAAACAACAGGAATCAAAACTACTAAAGCAATAATTTTTCTGGCTTGCGGATTTCGCCAGAACTGAATTGCCAAATAAACGGCAAGTCCAGCGCCAAAACCCACAATCGCGCCGCGGCTTGACGCCAGAAACAATGTTCCTATATTTAGGAAAAATGCCCCCGCCCAAATCCATCTGGTAAAATATTGATGTCGGACATCAATATTTACATCAATATTTAAGCCCCTCCATAGATATAGCGCGAAGAAAGCGGAAAAAATCGCGTAGGTGCCAACGAGATCGGTATTGCCTATCGTTCCCATTTGGCTCCCAGGCATCCAAACCCACGACACGGTAAAATATTGCCCCAAATATTGCGCCAAAACGTAAAAAAATTCCAAAACGCTCACCGAAATCGCTATCCCAAAGAAAGTTCGCCATTCTTTTTCGCTTTTTCCGCCAGAGGCGGATCCGCCTTGGGCGGATAAAACACCACTTAAAATAATGGCAAACGCCGCAAAATGAAGCCAGGCGATGATGCCTGACATTCTTTCGGTATTGCCCCAAAAACTGCGGAAAACATCTATTCCTGTAAAACCGGTGATAATCAAGATGACAGTCAACGATAAAAGAGCGTAAGTTATTAAATTAAGTTTTGGCCGGTAGCGGCTGTCAGAAACGGCTAAAACAATATAGAATAACAAAATTATTTCCGTTACCAGCTGGAAAAGCCAGATTTTGGGAAAAATAAACGGAAAGAAAAAAGAGCCGCCGACATAAAGCGGAATAAATAAAATAAAACCAATTCCGAATTTGATGAGTTTTAATAAAAGATTAGACATTATTATTTTACATTTTGATATTTACATTTTACACTTAAAGCATGTGGCGACGGCGCTTAAAGATATTTTTACTGGTTATAAGCGATATTTTCATATTATACGCCGCTTTAGGGCTTGCCCTTTTTATCCGCTATTCGGTCATAGAACGGGACACTTCAATGTTTTACGAGTTTCTACCGCTTCACTTAACTCCTTTTACCATAATATTTATTTTTTGGCTAATTATTTTTTGGGCGGCCGGCCTTTACGATATAATCAAATTAAGAAATGAAGAGGTATTTTATAAAACTTTTTTAGTCGCTTTCGCGATAAATGCCGCCATTGCCGCCGCCTTTTTTTATTTCGTTCCTTACTTCGTAATCACGCCGAAAACAAATCTTTTTATTGATTTGGCGCTTACTCTGGCATTGCTTTATTTCTGGCGCCAATACTTCAACCGCTGGGCGAGAGAATCACTGAGGATTCATTTGGTATTCCTCGGTTCCAACAATGAAGTGGTGGAACTTAAGGAATTTTTAAATAAAAACCCCCAGCTTGGACTTAGGGTTGACGGCGTTTTAGCGCCAGACAATTTCGCCGAACTTTCAAATCTCTGGCAGATGAAAAAATTTTCGCTTATCGTATCCGCCAAAAAATTCGGCCAGGGGGAAAAGCTGGCCGGAGCTCTTTTTGAATACTTTAAAAAAGGCGTTACCGTAAGCGATTTGGACAAATTTTATGAAACCGTTACTAAACGCGTTCCGATTTCGATAATAAAAGAGGTTTGGTTTTTAGAAAATATTTCTGAAATTGAACGGGGCTTTTACGAAACGCTGAAGAAAGTTTTTGATATATCGCTTGGGATTGTTTTTGCCGCCGCAACCGTTATTATATTCCCGATTGTGGCAGTGGGCATTAAAATTTTTGATCCGGGGCCGATTTTTTACCGGCAGCAACGGATAGGAAAAAATGGAAAAGTTTTCACTCTTGTAAAATTTCGTTCCCTGCCTACCGGACAGGCAGGCCTGCCCGCCGAAAAAAATATTGACCACCTAATGAAAAAACCCGATGAAGAAATAATAAAGCCA
>Ga0209541_10002413_pt1 | contig 35360 bp, 38 predicted proteins | sample RifCSPlowO2_01_FD_184027 | JGI IMG/M metagenome (GOLD analysis project Ga0209541, IMG submission 184027) | Groundwater microbial communities from Rifle, Colorado - Rifle CSP2_plank lowO2_0.1 (SPAdes) (version 2) | ecosystem: Environmental > Aquatic > Deep subsurface > Groundwater | place...
TTCCTCGGCATCCATGAATTCTTCGCTTGCGCTAACTTTCAATTCTGGCGTATTTATTCCAATGCTATACAATTCCTCAAAATCTTCCAAAGAAGCAGAACGAATCAACATTCCTATCCTCTATCGATCAAATCCATGCTCAGATGAGAATCGATTTCACCAGTCCCCGCATGGATCTTGATATTAATGAATCTTAATTCTCTGGTGATGAAGGTGAAATTCCATAAAGGTTTTCCTTCTAAAGTTTGCAGGATCACAAAACCATCTCCACGCCCTGCTTTCGGAAATAACTCTTCTACGTTGGTGGCAAAGACATCGACGGCCTTATCGAATGTGATTTTCACGGATCCTATCTCCAGCTCTTCCACTCGCTGCTCTGGCTTTTTGAAAACATCATCTTCATTTTCTTTTACTGTAACATTTTCGCCATAGGCAAAAACGGTCATCTTCTCAGAATCAGCATCATAATATCCAACTTCCCACTCGCTTTTCAACTCACAGTGAGCCGAGATGGGACAAAAAAAATGGGAAAGATACCCTCCCGGATGCTTTTTCTTCCAAGATTTATACTCTTCACTTTTTTCTATCTTGGCCAGCATCTCTTTTTGAGAGGCCATTACGAGTACTCTCTCCAGGTGTGGTTGCATTTGGTGCATTTAAAGAACCTGGTTTCGGGCTCATCAGCGCCTCTGGTTTGCTGGGTCCAATAATATGCTGCTTTATTCTCGCATTTAGGGCAAGGCATCTTGATTTTAGGATTAGTCTCAACATGCTCGACTACTTCAATCTTTTTACTGCCCTTTACCTTTTCCTTTAGCTCTGCTGTTTCTTCATCTGGAGCTTTACTGAAGCCGCAGCTGCAAAAAAGTACCTTCTTGCCGGCTTTATCCTTCGGCCTTAATATTGAACCGCATGTCGGACAGAACATATTGCATCACCTGTGTCTCTATTTTATTTCAGAAATCAGCTTGGTCTTTATATAATTTACCTAAATAAAAAATTTATATATCATAATTTATATATAAGGTTGCCTTAAAAAAGGCATACGATGGATGAAGACATTTATTCCGTGATTAGGGCATTAGAACAGCAATACGGGGTTCCAGTCCAGATTTCAGTGGAAAGACCAGTGGAAACTGAACAGGTATTAGAAGGAGACTATCAGAAAGTTCTTTTTCCTACTACTAAGAAAATATATGGTTCTTTAGAAAGCAGAGCTTGTGAAGTCCAACCCCTGCCTACAGAAGTTCATGAAGTTAAGCATGATTTAGATCTGCTGGCAGGGAAATACGTTTCTTTACGCCAGCTTAATAACAAGATAAACAGAATCCAGAAATTAGAATTTCTTTGCCTTCACGGCTGCGATTTTGATGAAGGGTTACGAAATCATTTAGCTACAAAATATGAAGTTAAGGAAAAAGTAGTAGGGGTTGGCCATGGCGGTCAAGAAGATTGGTATACGGTCGATGGAGTAGAAGCAGATTTAGGTGATTGGAAAACAAAAAGGCCTGATCTTTTTCAGGAATCAGTGCAATATCTCGAAAGTAATAACGTTTCATTCCGGTATCATAATCTCGTAGCTACTCCCAACGGTATTTACATTAGTAAGAAAGATTCTTTTGGTACTTTTGGTGATGATGATGTTTTAATATCCTACTTTGGCACTAATGAATTAGAAACTCTTACCTTAACCCAGAAAATAGCCGACATAAAACTAGAACTATTAAAATAACTATCTCTGAATATTCCAGCCTAAGGGTCTTACCATTTCTACAAACAATATCTTTACCCAGCCCAAATAGGGCACTCGCAACAGTCCCTGGCCATAGATCCTGCTTTCATCTATCTTATCTTCTCCAGGAATCATGCCCTCATTATGGTCTCCTTTGGTTTGATAAAATATTTTTCCTTCTTCTTCCCAACTTTTCACCGTTCTATGTATGATGGGCTGCGGCCTGCCTCCTTCAAAAATCAAGATGTCTCCCACTCCTATGTTCTTTTCATTTGCTCTCCATAAGACAATGACATCTCCTTTGTTAAAGCCGTTCGAGAAAGGAAAAGCTTTGAATTGCTCTTTGCTTATACCTTGCTGTTCGTACCAGCTTCCGCATACTTCCCAATAGTTATCAAACGATTCTTTAAAATCTTCATAATAATTCCCGCACAATCTTCCCTCATGCAGCCCATGTTCCATGCTTTCGCTGACTACGGCAACGATAGGGAAACTTGTTCCTAATACAATACCAAGGAAAGGATAGAGAATGAAGCGTATCACCAGAAAAGCTACTGCTACATTGGCCGCCCAGCTGGCCAGGGAATCATCATGCCAGAAGAATAACCAAGCTTTCTTCAGTTTTCCGTTTTTATCCATGCTTTGTATATTCTTTCCAGCTTTAAAAAGCTTTTTATAAGTAGAAAGTTTTACCCTACTGATGTTGGACAAAGAGAAAATTGCCCTTTTAGTGCAGGATATTAAGAAGAAAAAAGAATTACAGAGCCTCAGCGATAAATTTACAAAAGAATTCTTACTGAAATATTTACAACAAGAACCGAAAATTGTCAAAATGTTACAGGAAAACTTCAATCCTAAATCAAAGTCGTATGTTTCTGTCATTAAAACCATTCGCTCCAAATTAAGAAGGATCTATGGACTTTTTCGTGATGATCCTGGGGAAAGAAAAAAATTAGTCGAGGGATTATTAACTACTGTTCCCACAAAAAAAAGTGCGGCCATTGAACAGATTCTTTCTACTCACTCTTCAACTCAAGAACGTCTACCTTTATATGGGAAATTATATGCAAAAGTATTTGCTATCACTGGAAAACCAAAAGCTATCTTAGATCTAGGGTGTGGCATAAATCCTTTTTCATTCCCCTTCATGAAACTGAAAGAATGCAACTATCATGCTTATGATATTAATGAAGAGGAAATGTATTCTCTCAATCAATACTTTAATTTATTACATAAAGAGAATCATTCCTTTACCGGAAAAGCAACCGTTGCTGACATAAGTAAAAAAAATTATCCTAAAGCAGACCTGTGCTTCCTTTTGAAAATGACAGACGTCATCGATAAAGGAAAAGGCCACAAGAGAACGGAAGAATTGCTCACACGAATTCCTGCGGAATATGTAGTTGTAAGTTTCGCCACCAAGACCATGAGCGGCAAGGTGATGACTGCTCCCAGAAGAAGCTGGATGGAATGGTTATGCAAACGCTTGGGATGGGAATATACGATTCTGGAATTCGAAAATGAGATATTTTATGTGGTGAAGAAGTGATTATTTTTTCTTAATCACTGCAAATGTCACATCATCATCTCTGGAACTTTGTGGCAAAAAATAAGCTGAAAATATTTCTACTATTCTATCTCTTATAGTCTCGGTTGGTTCATCATTTTTTTCTGCAATAGTGTTAAGCAGCCATTCTCGGTTATGGTCCACAAAGGATTCATAGTTTATTTCTTTTCTTATAGCATGGGGAAACGAAAGATAAATGTCCTTGTTGATATTTCCCAGCAAACCGTCTGTATGCAGCAACATCACTTCATCCTTTGCTAATGTTGTAAAATAGGTCTGATCATGGCCTTCTAGGAATTTCAGATCAATAGTGCCGCCTTTCATCAGGATCCTCTCCAGCCTTCCATCATTTCTCAAGATCATGGTTTCCCCTAATCCTCCGCCCATTGATAACGAGATACTCTCTTTATCAAACTGTACATAGAGAGCAGAGACCATATCGAACCATTCGTCACTCTTCCAATAAGGGATGGTTGGATCACGTAAAGCAGCTAATTTTCTGCCAAGTTCTTCAAGATTATCAGCAGCATCACCTGCCACACCCCAACCTTCCTTGATCTCTTTTCGTAAGAATGCAGTCATTTTTTTCCCGACTGCTTCATCATGATCGCAGGTATCTACTAATACAATTCCTTGCTTTAAATCTTGGACAAAATCAATCACATCTCCATAAGAACAAATTGCGCCGGCTACAGAATAAAGACCAAGTTCTTTTTCAAATTTTTTAAGTTCCCGTTTATCTGTAGGATCCATAGACTAAATAAGAATAAGTCCATTTAAATGCTTTACTATGTATTAATTCTTCTTCCCGGTCAAGCTTAATAATCCCTTAACACATCTATCCAATGACCTGGCAAAGTTATCGGCATGTTTCTCCCGGAAGCTGGTGGCCAAAGAGATCAATTTATCAGAAAGAATAGGATCAATATTATTAATCGCTCCGCTTAGAATGATTCTATGGGTGTGATACTCGCCGGCGATCCTGGCATCATTGTCGAATTGAAAATAATGGCTTCCAGGCCCTTGCTGCTCTGGAAACCAGACATGGCCTATGGCGGCGATCCTGAAACCATCCACCGCAATAAAACCTTTTGTCGGGTGATATTCAGAAAGTGCTGGCGGCCCATAAGGAACGTCAGTCCAGAATCCTTCCCCCTTGATGGCGGGATTTTTCCAATATTCTTCCCAGTTCATTTTTCTTTAATCCACCTAATGAATTATCAATACTGCAATAACACTTCTACATCAGCACCAAAGAGAGCTTTAAGGCTCTCGAACAATGGCTCTTTGACAAATACGCGCTTGGGAAACTTTGCTTTTGCCAATTCTTTTTCAAATTCTTCCATGCTGGTTTTCTCTAACGGGCCTAAACTTCCATTAGCTCGGATAGCTGCCTTTTCCATCTGCTGTTCTTTCGCGTCAAGGTCGTTGATGACAAATGCAACTGTATCCAGCAAAATGACTTCGCCGAACTTCTCGCCATGCTTTACCCTGACTCTGGCTCGCTCTAATTCCTGGCCGCGCTTGCGCTGCATGTATTCTACTAAGAATTTGAATAAACCAGAACTGCCTTTGCGCGCTTTTTCAATATCGGTCTTGGTCAGTTTCTTCTGATCATGCTTCTGTTTCGCTTCGATGATCTCATTCAGATCCCGTAAGTACCTTGCCGGAACCTTTCCCGTGGTAATCAGCTCATCTTCAAACAATTTAATCAGTTGTGAATCCTGCGCTTTCTCCACTCCTTCTAGTTTCAGCACATCTCTGATGATGGTCATCACTTCATCATACAATATCGTAATGCTTCGTTCATCATGCTTGGTCTCGATCTCCGTAAATAATTCCTTGATTCGCTTCAGGAACTTTTCTGCATCGGCGATGAGCTTATCTAATTCTGTTCCGCTTAATTCCTTCTTATCGCCATGCTCGATCTTCTTGCGGATGTCCACGTTGTTGCGTAAGATTTTGACATACTCTGGCTCCAGCATCTTTTCTTTCTTGACGAAGATCTCTTCCAAAACATCAGGAGTTTCCCTTGGTGTAGGAGGCGGCAATCCATACAACATGATCGCTGCCTGTGACGGAGTTAAGATCGCATAGTAAGTATCTTCCATACCCATCTCTTTTAATCTTCCTTTTACCCGGCTGATGCTCTGCTCGCCAGTATTCATGAACAGGTCGATCGCTTCCCGGCTTGGCTTGATCCGCCCCATTCTCAATAACTGTTTCCAAGGCATGAAAATGCCGCGGTCGTAGAAAGGAACTCCGTCTCTCAGCAAAGTGAAGATGATGGGGTTTGCTTCTTTCAATGATTCCCAGAAATCGGTCAGGATATAGACTTGGATGTTCAGCTTGTTTTTGATGCCGGTCATTTCCCCGGCTTCTGCGCCCATGCCGATGATGATCGCTCTTAATTTATCTTTCAGTTCGATCCTGCTCATCTTCTTGACATCAGTATCATCAATGACGATCCAGACATCGATATCGGAGGTAGGCGTGGCCTTTCCTTGAGTCAAAGAACCTGCTAAAACATAACTGAGAATGTATTTCTCAAACTTTTTGATGACCATGCTTTTATGGATCTCTGCAATCTTGATCGCAGCCAGCATTCCGGTATCATGCAAGGGAGCGCTCATGGAGATCAGGCGGTTTAAATCGTATTTAGCGTCGTAACAATTCTGCCAGATGTCAGTAAGCAGAGCGCATTGCGGAGTGATATCCTTATCTACTTCTTCGCCGATCTGCTTCACCGCGGATGAGAACTTATTGAAAAGCTCCTCTTTGGTCATCTTTTGTGAAGTGGTATCGTCAACGACGACCATGACCTGGATTTTATTTTCGTCTTTTTTATCTTCTGCTTTTTCTTCGCCTTCCTTAGCTTGCTCTCCTTCTTTATGAGCTTCGCCTTCTTTTTGCGGTTTTTCAGGCGGCAGAAGAGTGATCCCGACGATGTAATCTCCAAACTTTTCCAGAACTTTTTTCTTAAAATTGTCTAACTTGTCCTTTATCGCTTTGAGTTTTTTTTCCATTTCTGGAGGGAGGGCTGGCATATTGGGCGGCAAAGGCAGGCCCTGCTCCACTGCTTTAATTTCCTTAGGTTGTTTTGATTTTTTAGCCATATTATTTTCCTCCTGAGACACTTATGGACGTAATTTCAACTTATATTTTAAAAGCTTATATTTATTTCTTTCTAATGTGGGACGTTTCGGTCTGGGCAGAGATATGGTTCAAGAAAAGAATTAACTGATTCTTTTTAAGCTTTTCTTTTGTAACACCTGCAAAGTGATAACCAGTTCTAAATAAGAAATCTTTAAATATTCTGTTTTTAATCTAGACATTATGGCTGATAAGAAGAAAGCAAAATCAATCGATGAGATTGTTTCTGATTATCAAAAGTTTCATCATAAAGCCGGCAAGGGTTTTAAAGAGAGAATTAAGAAATTTGAAGAATTTAACGATCCGGAAAACATTCACGCTCAGCAGTTCGCTCATCACGCCCATTATACTGTTTTTGGCAAGCCCGGGAAAGAAAAAGAGTATCCTGGAGCATATAATGAAGCTTATAAAAAATTAGATAAACATCTTGAAGATGATGCTGATAAATTAGAAGATGAAGATAAATTAGCGGAAATCCTGGAGACATATACAGATACTTTCCTGCAGAAAGCCATGGGCGACAAATATAAAAAGACCATGGAGCATGCCGGTAAAGAAGGCAAGCTGAATAAAAAGGAATTACGTCAATTCAAAGGGCAATTGATGGGGATGTTCTATAAGGATGAAAAAGGCAATCCAATCAACATCCTGGACGATGAAAACCTTAAAGAACTGAAAGGGAAGAAAAAACTTGACCTTATCGAGGAACTAAGGGATCTCTCAGAAGGAGTAAAGAAAGGTTATACTAGTTTCTTGCAGCAAAAAGCGATGGAGGGTTTGATTTCCGAGGACGACCGTTTAGATTTAGCAGAATATATCACTCCCGTTTTCCAAGAACGAGGGTTGAAGCATAAAAATCTCCACATCACTCGTACTGCTCAAGAACAAGCGTTGCATTATCAACTTTTGCTGAAGGGCGCAAATAATGTCTTAGTAGAAAAGCTAGGCTATAAAACACTCAAGTACGAAAAAAAAGAAGAAAAAAAGAAATAAAAAATCTATTGAAGGAAAATCCTTCAAAGAGTATTTTGAATATTCTTTCAAAATACTCTATTCTAGCTCTATCTGCTCAAGTTCTTCCAGGCCAAGGTCAGTCTCTTCAGCCAAGGAATCGATCTCTTCTAATTCCTGTAATCCGCTGTCAACCACTTGTTCCGAAGGATCAGCAACCGCAGTTTCCGGCTGGGCAGCTTTACAGCCAGCGACTGCTACAACTGCTACTAACAGCAGCAACAATGAAATTCGTACCATTTTCATTTTTGTTCACCTTTATGCAGTTGCTTCTGCGTTCGCTTCAGCATCTGCTGAAACTTCAGCATTAGCTCCTGCTTCGCTGTCAGACTCATCTTCAGTTTCATTCTCTTCAGATTCCTCTTCAGCTTCTTCACTTCCTTTGGCCAGCTCTTTGTACTCAGCTAAAAACTTGCGAAGGATATGTTTAAGATCCCGCAGGTCTTTTCTGACTTCATGCTGAGCTGCCCGCAATGCGCGGTTGAACTGGTCAAAGTCTTCTGCAGTCTTTGCTTCCATCCACTTTTGTTTTGCAGTTTCGTAATCCTGTTTCAACTCTTCGACTTTAGCATCGAATTCAGCCAGGATCTCTTCCAATCCAGACACATCTGCGCCAGTTTCAGCTAGTGCATCGATACGCGCCTGCATTCCAGCGTGAAGCTCTGCCTGTTTTTCTACTAAGACATGCAGTTTAGCATTCACTAACAAGCCAACTAATCTTCGCTGCAGCTTATGCACTTTTTGGTTCAATTCCTTCAAGTCCTTGATCGCAGCTCTGATCTCTTCCTGTGAAGTTTCGCTGGTGAAGCTGTCGATCTTTGCTTTCTGGGCATCTAATTCCGCTTCTAGATCAGCAACCAATGCTAAAGCATTTTCTTTCTCTTGATCAGACAAGTCTTCCATTTTTTCGATGGTCTTGGTCAATTTTTCCAAGGAGCGTTCTACTACCTGTACTGACTTAAGCAAGTGATTCTTTACTCCTGCTCTCAATTCTATTTTCAAAGCAGCGCAATCCCGCTTTTCAGGATCACAGCGCTTCACTACTTTATTCAGCTCCAGTACTTTCTGGCGGTGTTCACGCTGATTTTCCTTTGCTTCTTGGTAACGCTCTTTGGCTTCTTCCAATCGTTCCCGAGCTTTATGCAAGTCAACTTTTAATTCTCTCTTGACTTTGGTTAAGGTCTTCAAACCATCTCTGGTTTTGGTTTTAACCTTTACTTCTTCTTTTAATTCTCCATCCTTCTCCTCTGTTTTTACTTCTACTTCTTCTTCAGAGTCTTCAGTTTCCACTTCAGTCTTTGATTCTGTTTTTACTTCTGCATCCGCGGAATCAGATTCTACTTCCACTTCTGCATCTACTTCAACATCTACCACATTGTTACTTCCTTCTTCAGCTAACCCTGCTGGCAAGACGCTTAATATAAACAGCGACAGCACCAGGAAGGCGCTTAATTTTTGTTTGAATGATGTCATTTTTGTGACCTCCGTTTGATTTGTTGATGCTTTACCAAGCGCTTTTCCTTTTAAACATACTTTTGGAAATACTTTACAGGATACTTTAGGAAGCTTTAGGAAGGTTTATGGTTCTTAAAGGCATAATTTTTATACTAAAGAACTAATTGATCTGTATGCTAAAGCGAAAAATTAAAGGTGGGATTTTGGCTACAATAGGATATGTTCTTTCACCGTTTTCATGGTGGAATGACTTATTCATTAACCTTCCCTTAGCGTATGTTTTTGCACTGCCATTTGGTTTCTTGTCCAAGAAGCTGTTTCTTCCAGCCATGATTGTTGGGTATTGGCTTACTAATGTTGCTGGTTTTATGCTAATGCATCATGGAGTAAAGGATCTAGTCACCAAGGAAACGAAAAAATATACAAGAAAAGAACTGGTGAAAGACATTGTTATCTCAATAGTCTACACCATTATTGTCGTAATTCTAATATTAAGCGGATGGCTAAAATTCCCTACAGAATATTTCCAATAGTGCCATGTGAGAACTAGCCCGATACCTTTTTATACCATTTTACCCTACTTCCTCTATGAAGTGCAAATTAAGCGTTCTCTTATTCCTCTTACTTATTCTCCCTTTAGCCTCTGCAGCCACTCTCAAAGGAAGCGTCTATGATGATAATCTAGACCTTGCTCAAGACGTTTTGATAGAAATCAACACCGTTCCCCAGCAGAAGTTCTTGGCTAAGACCGGTAGTTATTCCTTTGATCTACCCGTAGGAAAGTATACTCTCACTGCCAAAAATGATCGGTATGTGGTAACTGAAGAAGTAGAAGTTCTCTCTGCGTCTGGAGAATATATTCTTGATTTATTCCTATTGCCAGACTTTGCCGAAGAAGATGAATTATGGCAGGAGACCCAGCAGGAACTCCCTCTGGAAACGGAAGAAAAGACCACTCCCTTATGGGCCAAGATTGTTGCCGGAATAATATTTGCTGCTTTGCTAGGAAGGATCATCTACGCCAGAAAAAAGTACGGTTCGCTCTGGACTTTCCGGAAAAAGATCAAGGCAGAAAGCCAAAAAACTTTGGAACAGCATAAAGAAGAATTAGCGCAAGAGCCTGGATACCTTGATCAAGCGCTGGAAATCATCAAAAAACATGATGGCCGGATCAACCAAAAAGAGCTGCGCAAGGAGATGATGTATCTCTCTGAAGCTAAGGTCAGCCTCATCGTTACCGAGCTGGAACATAAAGGAAAAGTAGAAAAGATTAAAAAAGGGCGTGGAAATGTACTTATTCTTAAGTCTAGGTGAGGGTTAGATGTTTAGGATAGGATATGGCAAAACCCGCAGCAGCTTTGGACTCTCTGGATATGTATTTACAGGAAGCCGGAAATTACTGCCTTCTTGAACGGCAAGAGGAAATTGGCTTAGCTAAACAGATCGAAGAGAAGGGAAACAAAATTCTCATGGCTGTTTTCAGCTATGATCCTGATTTTCTGATCAACCATCTTGCCGGAAAATTACCTCAAAAGAAGGTTAAGAAGATACAGGCAGTACATGATTTGTTTGCTGAAGCAGTAAAAGATGAAGATGATTTCTCTGCGCGGATAGAGTCAGTACGGGAAATGATTCCTTTTGTAAGCGCCTACCGGACCGTCGCTGAAAGCTATTCCCAAAAACTGAATCAGGATGAAGAACAAACCGTGTATGGTTCTATTTTAGAAGGCCAATCCTCCCTACTTATGGAAGATGAGTTAGCAGCAAAAGTAAGTGAAAGGCGTAATCATTTAGAAGAACTGATCTCTGCCTGGTCTGAACCTCGTGATACCATGGTAAAACACAATTTACGTTTTGTGATTCATCTGGCTAAGAAATATGCCAGCCAAGGGATGGGCCTTCTGGATTGCATTCAGGAAGGTAACCAAGGGCTATATCGGGGGGTAGATGGATTTGATTATCGCAGGGGAGTTAAATTTTCCACCTACGCCAGTGATTGGGTCCGGCAGGCTATCCAGCGCATGATAGATAATAATGGCAGGACTATTCGCGTTCCTGTCTATAATCTCACCAAGATGCGCGCTATCGATAGAGCGGAGAAAGTCCTGAGAGGTAAATTAGGGCGGGGTGATTTCACTGACCAAGAAATTGCCGCTCAATTGTTATGGGTGAAAGCGGAAAGAAAAGCGGAAACGGAAAGAAAAAAGAAAAAATTGCAGGATATACAAATTAAAGAGCCTACCGCTAAAGAAATCGCTGCAGAGGCAGTTAAGGTCGCGGAAGTTAGTCAAATGATTTATGAAACCGATGCGCAGAATTCATTAGACGATACAGTAGGAGAGTATGCAGGGTCCAGGATGAACATGGTTCCAGACACCGATGCGGCCAGCCCTGAGGAAGAAACATATCAGTCCATTCTTGCCGAGAGAATGGAAAAAGCTCTCGGTAAGCTTTCTCCCAGATATCGGTATATTATCCAAGCCAGATTCAATTTAGGCAGCAATGCAGAACCGACTTTGACTGAAATTGCCCAGAAATACCGGCTTAGCCGCGAACGGATTAGGCAAATCGAACAGAAAGGCCTGAGAAGACTAGAGAGAGATCCTGATCTGAGAAATTTTTTTCTGAATAAGTAATTCTACCTTAAAAATCCGCAGATTTTTTAAAGACCATCTCTCTTCTTGACCATCATGAAGTTTCCTGACTATAATCCGCAAAATCTAGAACCGCAGATCCTCGAATTCTGGAAGAAAAATAAGATAGTTGATTCTGTGCGCAGACGCAATAAGAAAGGAAAGAAATTCTATTTTTTGCAAGGGCCGCCGTACACTTCCGGCCACATCCATCTAGGGCATGCCTGGAACATGGCTCTCAAAGACATGGTCTTGCGCTACAAGCGCTCACAAGGTTTCAATGTCTGGGACAGGATGGGTTATGATATGCATGGGCTTCCTACTGAACAGAAAACTATGGCCAAGCTAGAGCTTCGCAACAAGGAAGATATTGAAAAGTTTGGAATCAAAAGATTTACCCAGGAATGTAAAAAGTTCTGTATCGAAATGATGCACAAGATGGATGAGGATTTCCAGCGCTTAGGCGCGACTTTGGATTTTTCTGATCCTTATCAGCCTATCAAAAAAGAATTTATGGAAGCAGAATGGTGGCTGATCAAACAGGCAGATGGGAAAAAGAGATTATACCAGGGACTGCGCACCATGCATTGGGATGCCGCCACTCAGACTGCGGTAGCCAAACATGAATTAGAATACAAAACAATCACTGATACTTCTATTTATCTAAAATTCCAAAGCAAAGAAGATCCCCAGAAATTTTATCTGATCTGGACTACCACTCCTTGGACCATCCCTCTTAATTTAGCGATCATGGTCAATCCTGATCTCACTTATGTCGAAGCTGAGGCACATGGCGAACGCTGGATCATTGCAGAAAAATTAGTTGGTCCCGTATTTGCCAAAGCAAAAGTGCAGCAGCATAAAGTATTGCGAAAATTCAAAGGATCCGATCTGGAAGGTAAGAAATATCTTCATCCTCTGCAGATACAAGAATATCTCCCCGCTGAGCTGCAAAAAAATCCAAAAATATTTTCCATCCTTCTCAGCAAAGAGTATGTTGACGATTGCGCAGGTACTGGATTAGTCCACTGCGCTCCAGGATGCGGTCCTGAGGATTACGAAGTAGGATACAAGAACGGGATACTGCCTTTCAACTGCGTGAATGAATCAGGACACTTTGAAAATTTTGGCCCTTTCTCTGGCTACAAAGCAAAAACTGATGATAAGAAATTCATCCATGCTCTTGCTGAAGTGAATGTTCTAGTCGCTAAGGAAGCATACAGCCATGACTACCCGCATGGCGAGCGCAGTCATGAACCGGTTATTTTCAGGACCACCAAACAATGGTTTTTCAAAGTCGAAGACCTGAAAGATAAAATGGTCGCGGCCAATGAAAAAGTGCGGTGGAATCCTGAAACAGCCCAGCATGCCTTCAAATCATGGTTAGAAAATTTACGGGATAACTCTATTACCAAGCAGCGCTACTGGGGAACGCCGGTGCCGATCTGGCAGGCTGATGAAGGTGATTACCTAGTTATTGGAAGCATCAAAGAACTGGAAAAACTCTCCGGGCAGAAGGTCACCAATATGCATGTTCCTGAGATTGACAAGATCATCATCAAAAAAGGTAAAAAGATCTTCCGCAGAGTTCCCGATGTCTTAGACGTCTGGATCGATGCTGGCACGGTTTCTTGGAATTGTTTGAATTATCCTCAAGATACCGAACTCTTTGAACAATATTTTCCTGCTGATTTTATATTAGAGGGAAAAGATCAGGTCCGCGGCTGGTTTAACTTGCTGATGGTCGCTTCCTTTTTAGCTTTCAATAAGCCTTCCTTCAAGACAGTATATATGAATGGGTTTGTGACTGACGTCGATGGGGTGAAGATGTCAAAATCGTTAGGCAACATCATTTCTCCCTACGAGCTGATAGATAAGCATGGTGCGGATACGCTGCGTTACTATATGTGCCAGACCAATGCCGGTGAAGATATCAATTTCACCTGGGAAGAATGCAAAGCTAAGATGCGCAGCCTCTTAGTATTATGGAATACCCATAAATTTTTGATCAATCTTGCTGCAGAGACAAAAATAAATCCTTTTGCTCTTAAAGCATCAGCAGTAGAAAAGAACTTTGCTCTGGAAGAAAAATATATCTTATCACGCCTGCACTCAGTAATCCAACAAGTCACCAAACTGCTGGACCAATACCGTTTAGATGAAGTCATCGCTCCGCTGGAAGAATTGTTTTTGGAATTATCCAGAACCTATATCCAGATGATTAGGGAGAAAAGCACTTCCGGCACCGATGAGGAGAAAGAGGCCTGTGTTTATGCTATCGGGCAAGTGTTATTGGAATCAGTAAAGATATTCAGCATTGTTGCGCCTTTCATCTGCGAGGCTATGTATCTTAACCTGAAGGAAGAATTTAATCTGAAGGAAGAAAGCATTATGCATTATTCCTGGTCCAAAGCTGATTCTAAAAAGATAAACAAAAAACTAGAAGAGCAAGTTTCCTTAGCGCAGGGCATCATCCAAGCTGGACTGCATGCCAGGGAGAAAGCTAAATTAGGATTGCGTTGGCCGGTACAAGAAGTACAAGTGATCAGCGAAAACCTCTCCATCAAAGGAGTAGTCTCCAGATTACAGGACGTGCTCTGTTCACAGCTCAATGCCAAAGAAGTGGTTGCTGCTGCACACAGTACAGAAATGCAGATCAAAGTGAAACCAGATTATGCTAAGATAGGTCCTGCATACGGGAAGTTATCTCCCCAAATTATCGCCAAGCTTGCTTTGGACAGTCCGCAGAGCATTGTCAATCATCTGCAGAAAAATGGAAAGTATATCTTTACTATAGATAACCAGCAGGTAGAAATTTCCAAGGAGATGCTCTTCATAGAACGTGAAGCGCCGCATAATTATCAACTCTCAGAATTTAAAGACGTAACGGTATTAGTAAACACTGAACGCACTGAAGAGCTTGAAGCAGAAGGCTATGCCCGGGAAGCTGCGCGCCATATTCAGGAACTGCGTAAGAATGCCGGCATGCAGAAAATGGACAAAATAGTATTATATCTCAAAGCCAGCACTGGAATGGTAAAAGCATTGGCTCCTTTAAAAAATGAAATGCAGTTGAAAGTTGGCGCTCATGTCTTTGACATTGTTGTTACTGAACCGCAAAGGAAGTACAAGCATTCTGGGAACTTCAAGGTTAAAGCCGAAGAATTTACTGCGTATTTTGAGAAAGTGTAGGACTAAGACCGTGGTAATTTGTCGCGGGGCTGAACGAAGTGAATGCCGCACTTGAGTACGACTCGCCTAGTGTAACAGGCTCAGAAATCTTTATATATCTACCAAGACTCTTTCTATCCATGCTAAAAGTTCCTCTTCCGCAAATAACCCTGCGTTACAACGGCGTATTTGATTTTGATGCATTGTATGCTGAAGTGCATGAATGGGCCAAACGAAATGGCTATATGTGGCATGAATCTTCTTTCAAGCATAAAGTTCCTGGCGTGGAAGGAGCGGAACAAGAACTTGCCTGGCAGCTTACCAACAACGTGACTGAATTCATCAAATACGATATTATGTTTACCATCCATATGTGGGAAGTGAAGGATGTGGCAGCAGAAGGCAGCAAGAAACCGCTGATGAGAGCGCGGTTGTATATTATCATCAACAGCACCATCGAACATGATTGGCAGAAGAAGTTCGGCGGAAGCAAGTTTGCTCAGCTGTTAGGGAAGTGGTATTACAAACTGCCGCACATGAATCCTATCGAAACCGTGTACTTTGATCAGCTCTACTATCGGGTCTGGAACTTACATGCTCAGATAAAGAAATATTTTGATATGCAGGCCAAGAAATTCCCGTACAAAGATTATTTGATGGAAGATTGATTTCTGTTTACTAATATTTTTAAATTATATTAGTTTGATTATTGTATGCAACTGAAGACACAAGAGATTTCTGGTTCCGGAGTAAAAATAACCCTAGAAGAAAACGGTCAGCAAATTGGCCGAGGCTTTCTGTACCTTCTCCATAACGACCTGCATCAAGAACCATTTGGCTTTATTGAAGATGTTTTTATCGAGAAACAATTTCGTGGGAAAGGTTATGGAGAAAAAATAACTACGGCAATTATTGAAGAAGCCATGAAACGAGGATGTTACAAATTAATCTGTACCAGCAGATTTTCTAATGAACGTGCCCATCATCTGTATGAAAAGCTCGGTTTTAAGAAGCATGGCAATGAGTTTAGGATGGAATTTTGATTAGAATTCTGATAAGCTAGCGTGGGTGACTACAATAGTTAGCCCAATAATCCCAATGCATTTTCTTAGGCTGGTCTTTGTTTGGGTTGATGTCTTTTACAAACTTAGCAATAAGCAGACTATTCTCTGCCTTACCTAAAAATAATTTGATCTTAAATACTTCTGGTGATCCCTTGATTCTTTTTTCTCTTAGGCAAGCCTTAATATTGTCCACAAATTAGAAATGTTTATATATAATGTGGACAATATCAGGTCATGGCATATATTGATAAGATCAAATCAGGAAAAAAGAGGTTTTATTATCTTGGGAAGACTATACGGATAGGGGAAAACAAATGGAAGAAAATAAGAATTAAGTTGGGTGAAAAAGAACCTACGCGAGAAGAAATTGGTAAGAAACTTAAAGAGCTAAGGCTTGAAGAATATAACATTTACAACCAAGATTACCTTGATGCCTATAAATTGGAAGTTATTGATGACTTTAAAGAAGTTTACAATAACCATCGTAAAAAAATACCAAAAACTGTTGCCGAGAAGGAAGAAGCTGATTTTATCATCAGATTCACATACAACTCTAATGCGATTGAAGGGAATAGGCTCACTTTACGAGACACCTATTTGATTATCAAAGAGAAACAAATACCATCGGGAGCTCCACCTAAGGATTACAACGAAGCCATAAATGGGAGAGAAGCATTTGAGTTTATTAAAAAGTACAAAGGAAAGCTTACTACTGAATTTTTAGAGAAAGTAAACGAAATACTAACGCAAAATACAGGGGTAATCTATCCAGGAAGAGTGCGTTTTTTTCCAGTTAAAATTGAAGGTGCTGACCATATTCCTCCTGAGCCAGAAGAAGTACGGCCGTTGTTGAAAAAAATGATCCAGTTTTATTATGAGAATAAACGAAAAATTCATCCATTTGTTTTGGCTTGTTTGATACATGCACACTTTGTAGAAATACACCCTTTTGAAGATGGAAACGGAAGAACTGGCCGGGCGTTGATGAACTGGATTTTAATGCAAGCAAGCTATCCAAAAATATTTGTTCCGGTTAAATTGAGGCAGAAGTACTATGAAGCTATTGATTTGCATAACCAAAAGGATGTTAAAGGATATTGTGAGAAGATGTTTGAAGTAGTGATGGAACAGTTTAAGCCATAATCTTGTCCACATTTTAGCATTTAGTTAGGCGTTTGTGGACAATAAAGGTGATCTATTTTTGGATAATATTATTCATTTTTCATATACGAAGTTTTGATGTTACAGTTTTGTACTAGGTGTTACTTTTTTGTAATATGCTTGGTGACCACAAAAAGAGGAGGAGGTAGTCACCTGAAATCACCCTAACGTTTATAAATAGTACCCAAGAAGGAGTAAAAGATGAGGACTAAGTTATTTACGGCTATTATCAGTATTTTAATAGTGTTTTCTCTAGTGACATCTGTAAGTTCTTTGGAAGGAGCTCCAGCTAGCACAGGTAGCAGTGGTGGAGCAGCTAATTCAGGAGCTTCCGTCCCTTTCCAAATCACTATTATTTTTCCTGAGAATGACTCAATTGTGACAGAAGTTATGCTTTCTGATGTTACTGTATCTGAAAAAGAAAACTGGTTGGTCAAAAGTGGAAATAATCAATTAGAAATCAACGAGCCAATTGGTCCTTCTTCTCAGGGAGTAGTAGATTTTATAGATGATGACGATTTAAGTGTACTGACTGATGGAATTTTTGTAGTTAATGGCGGGAAATATAAGTATGAACAGTTCATTCACTTTGATAACCCAGCAATAAAAGTAACCTATGATGAAAATAATGATCTGTTCCTGAAAATTACAGGTAATGAAGCATTTGCCCGTTATGAAATAAATTTCCTTACTGCTCCTAAATCTATAATAACTGATTCTCAAGAAAATCCAGATCCTGATGGGGAATATCTTCCAGATTTTCAAAACGCTAAGTTGACTATCTTAGGCAAAGAATATACTGTTCTTCACGCTACCAGACCAGCTGGAAATACCAGTATCAAATTAGAGATTATGGCTGGGCATAAGAGCGATGTCATTTTGGTAGGGGAATCAAAAACATTTACATTTGGTAATAATGAATATGTGGTTCATCTTATTTCTGTTGATGGCAAAAATGTTGAGTTTCAAGTTAACGGAGACCTGCTTGAAATACAACCTGATACTGTTTATGTTTTGAGCGATGGAACTCCGATCAGCGCAAATATATTCTGGGCGGGAAGTGAACCAGTAATTACCTTGTTTTTTAACGCTGAGAAGATGGTTTTGCAGGATGATAACATTAGTAGTTTCGATAACATTCCTACACATAAAATAATGATTAACGATGAAACAATTGATGGTGCAGAAGTTGTAATACGTGGCTCGATATTGACAAGCCAAGAGATTGATACAATTTCCATAAATATGATTGCAGGAAATGATTATTTTGTTCCTGAAAATGGAAAATTAAGTGACGCTATTGAAGCTGCCGGCGATCAGAAAGAAGTTTTGATGAACGGCTTATTGGACTTTGAATATCATGGATTAAATGAAGAAGGATTGCCCTTAGTGTATGTTACCAGTATCACTGAAGAGACAAAAAAAGGATTGCCTCTCTTAGTCTTGACTGAGGAAGATGTAATCTGTTCCTATAGCTTGGGAGAAGGATATCAAGAGATGGAAGTAACTGGGGGAACTTCCCATTTGCAATACTTGTTTAATCTAGAGAAAGGACAGGATTATGAAGTTTCAGTGCAGTGTACGGAAGAGGAAGATATCAATACCGCTCAAGTGAATTTTCATGTCGCTGATGATGTTACTGCACCGCAGATTACTATTATCTCTCCTGAAGACGAATCTATTGTAACTGAATATCTCGTTTCAGAAGAAGTTGTCTTTTCTGAATTTTGGAAGATTGAGAATGGTGAAGATAAGTTAGAAATGGGCGAATCAATAAATGAAGTTGTAAATTCAATAGGAAGTAATGAATTAAGTCCGCTTAGTAACAATGTCTGGTTTGTAGGCGAAGTGGAATATGGGTATCAGCAATCGCTTTCTTTTGATTCAGTTGATCCTCAGAACGAAATAGTAACCTTTGCTGAAGATGAAGATAACGGAAAAGCCGACGCTTATTTCTTCATAAAAGAAAATCAACAAATCGCAAAATATATCGTGAATTTTGAATCACCGGTGCAATCAGAGATAGATGCCTACCATTCTTTCCCTGATTATCAAGAAACAGCCTTAACTTTATTCGGAAAGGAATATGTGGTAGTTAATGCAAAAAGAATACATGAACAAGGCGTAACGCTCACCTTAAAGGACCATTCATTTAATGTTTTAGAATTAGAAGATCATGATATAACAGATAATGTTTCTACATATTATGGGGATATTCAAAAAGACACCTTGCTGGAAGGAGAAAGTAAAGCCTACACCGTTAAAGGCAAGGAATACGAGGTAAACCTGCTTTTCACCAACAACAATAACAAAGCTAAGTTCACTATCAACGGAGAAACTACTCCTTTGATGGATGAAGGTGCCAGTATCACTCTTTCTGATGGAATTGTTTTAAATTTAGAAGAGGTATTATACCAAGATTTTGCAGGAGGAGTACATCAGGCTGAATTTTCTTTAAAAGCAATAGGCCCCTCTGAACTAGAATTTAACTACGGAACTGTTGATGGCGCGCATGTTATTATTAAAGGAACGATTAATGATGAAACAGTAAGTCTTTCCTCAATCGAAGTAGATATGATCGCCCAGGACGATTATTATGTTGCTCCGGGTGAAACTTTATTAGAACAGCCTGAGTTGGAAAATAAAAATTTACTTTTTGCTAAAAATTGGGATTTTCGCTACGAAGGGATGAATCCTGCAATAGAAACCCATAAAATTTCGGTAAATGATAAGGCGAGCGGAAGGGAATACTGGTTAACCTTTACTAATAACGCCGGCCAGAAGATTGAGTTTCCCTTAGTATACGCTACTGGCGGTACTGATATGCGTCTTGGCAGCAAGGATGATCCGATGTACCTACATAATTCTGAGATCGCAGATGAAGGATATTTCATCCTAAACGGTGCTGCTAATAAAGATTCAGTAAGCCACGTAGTTCAATACAAAGGAGCAGATGACCATAGTATTTCTGATCCTAAGATGAAATTTAAGGTTTTGGCGACCGGCGAAACTGTTGAGCGATCAGTATCATTTGATTCAAACAGCATTGCAACTGCATCCATCAAACTTTCAGGAACAACTTACATGATTAAATCTGTAGGAGACACATCTCAAGATGATTATAATATCTCTGTAACTAGTGGAGTAGAAACTTCCAGCAGTAATGCTTACGGATGGGAGAATTATGTTATCGCTAAGGGCGGGGCAAGAATTAAGATTGCTGAAAATGAAATAGATCAAGGTACCAAGAGTCTCAAAGTAGATGTTAGCCTTATCGATCCCAATAACGTTGGCGATAGCATTATTGTTTCCGCAGAAAATCCTCATTTAGTTTCTTCTGTCGATATTATTGCTATTGATAACACGGTAGATTTCACTAATTATGCAGGGATTGATTTAACTTCCCCTATTAATGATGTTGATAATGCGTATGGTTATTCTGTCAATGGCGCTTATGTGAAATTAAATAGTCCAATTTTAGAAGAAACTGCCGACACTCTTTCAATAGATTGGCCGGAAAGCCAAAGACTGCCACAAGTGTATATTTCTACTACTGAAGCAAAGTATTATACTGATTATATTGATTTAAATGTAGAAACAGATGAAAATGCAGTTTGTTCCTATGATTTAGGAGACGGTTATGAAATGATGAATCAGACCGGCGGTAAGACCCACTATCATCCTTTAAGCTGGTTAGTATTTGAGAATGATTATCAAGTCTTTGTGCAATGTGAAGATGAATTTGGCAACAGCAACACCGAAACTACTAATTTTTATCTTGGAGAAGATAAAGTTCCGCCGCAAATCACTATTTCATCTCCTCAGCAGGATTCCATCGTAACAGAAGAGATGCTTTCTGAAATTACTGTGTATTACACAGAATCATGGAAAGTAGAAAATAGTGATGATTTATTAGAGTTTGGAGAGCCGATTAGCAAGGTCGCACCAGTAATTGGTGGTAATGAACTAACTGCGCTTGCTGACAACAAGTGGATAATTAAAGAAACAGAATATAATTATAATCAATCTTTATCTTTTCCTGTTGTTACTAATTATTTTAATCAGAAGAGTGGAGTGGTCACTTACGTTGAAGATGATGATGACATAACTGACTATTTTCTCAAATTTTATGATAATTCACCGATTGCCACTTACTACTTAGCATTTACGTCACCAGCACTATCAGAAATAGATAGCGATATCCTTACTGATCTCCAAGGAACGACTTTAATTTTATTTGGAAAAGAATATTATGTATTCAGCGCAGAAAGACCTTCTCAGAACAGCGTAAAAATGACTTTGATGGATAACTTTGTCAATGATTTTATAGGGAAGGATGAAACCAAAACATTTTCTTTAAGCGATGTTGGCTATGAAATTACTCCTACCTTCTTGAACGAAGAATATGTGCAGTTCAAGATCAATGAGGAAACTACTTCCATGCTTAAGGTTGGAAAAATGTATTCCCTTGCTAATGGGATTACGTTAGGTGTAATGGAAATAGAAAATAATAAAGCAAAATTTATCATTGGTACTGAAAAGTTAGAATTACAAGATACTAATATTATTGACAACATAAGTTCTGATGAAGCGAAAGTAAATAGTGAACTAATTGATGGCGCAGCAGTAAAAATAAACGGAACAGATGATAACAGCGTTCTAAGCATCTCTTCTCTTGAAGTGAAGATGACTGCGCAGGACGATTATTTTATTGCATCGGGTGAAACTTTGTTAGGACAGCCGGAGTTAGGTGAAAAAGAATTATTATTCACAAAGAATTGGGACTTTAAATATGACGGATTTATTGATGGAGATTTAGAACATCCTCAAGTATACGTCACGGCCACTATTAATTCAGGCACAAAACCAGCCCTGCTTCTAGAACTGTCTACTGATGAGAATGCTGTTTGTCATTATGATGTGTATCCTTTTCCAAGCGTGGAACCTCTCACTTTTGAACAAAAAGAGCAGATGGAATTTACGGGAGGAAAACTCCATTTGCAGAACTTATTTGATTTAGGGAGTGAACTTAATTATCAGGCAGCGGTTGATTGCGTTGATACTTCAGGAAATTCAAACACGGAATTGATAAATTTCCATTTCAGTAAGGAAGAAGAGGCTGGACCAGAAGAACAACCGCCACAGAACCAGCCTTCAAACTCTGGCGGCGGTGGAGGAAGCTCTTCTTCCTCAAGTAATAATGATGACGATGAAGAAGATGAAACAAACAACAACGTAAATACGCAGATAACAAATACCCCTAAGCAGGAAAAAAAGGATTCAGAAAAACCAGTTCAGCTTTTAGCAGATGCTCCTGCGGAAGTGTCTGATGAAACTTCATTCTCCAATAAATTAACAGCTGCGGTAATTGGAATCAGAGAGAAAGGTGGTTTGGTTTATGTAGCTGGATTTGTTCTGATTATTGCTTCTTTATTTGGAATTAAATTATCTTATAGCAACAAGAAGAATTAAAATTTAGATGCTTTCTTTTTGGGCAAGTCTTCTCCACGGAATATACACCGCCAAAACCCACCGTGGGACTAGGACTAATCTGCGGATGCACTGCCTTGAACACCCTCATTTTAGGGGGTGTGCATCAGACTAAGAAAGGTATGCACCGGCCGGGACTTTCGATACTCGCAACACATTAAGCTGTTCGTGGGATTTCCGTAGGAATATCCCACTTGACAACGTTCGCCTAGTGTAGCAGGCAATTCGAACCCGGATAGTCGGCTTGGAAGGCCGAAGTTTGCTAATTCTTTTTTAGAGAACTCTTAGCCGTTGGACCACCGGTGCATAAGCTTAAACCATTATACTTTATTTATAAAATTATCGTATCTGTTAAGGTGTTTAAGGTTTGCTGGTTTTATTTCCCTAAAAAATCGCTTAATCTCTTCTTGAGTGTAAAGGTACAAGTTCTTTCCGCTTACACTAGGAGAATAACCTAGTCCTGTTAGACAGGTCTTTACTTCATGGAGAAATACGGGGTCTCTGCTTATTATTGAAACAACCAGGCTTTTCTTTCTGCGGCAATAAATGCTTCCATCAGTATCAAATAAACCTCTAATGTAAGGAATTAAAAGTTCTTTTTCAGTTCTGATTTGTGTAGGAATATGAAGTTTTCCTTTCTTTTTGCCACGAGGTATTAGAAAATTAGTAGTTAAGTATTCTGATAGCATTTTTGAATGAACTGAACACCTTACTACATTGTTTTCCTTACTCTCTCTAATTTTAGCATCTATTGAAAATAAATCGAGAAATAACTTGCTTACTCGATTATTTATGTAATCTTTATCTAATTTTTTGTGACAAGTAACAGATATTTCATAATTAATCCTAGAGACATGTCCATCTCCAGCTAATAATCCTATAAACTCAGCTAGTTTTTCATCTATTTGCTTAGGAGTGTTAATATTTTGAGTTTTGTTCTTTATGATTACATAAGAATTGTACTGGGGTTCAATTTTTGCCATTTCAGACAGCTTTTCATAGTTTTCTTTTGAAATCTTTGATTTTCCGTTTAGATAACAAAAGATCATACTTCTACTTATCCCAAGAGAATGAGCAATTGCTTTCCAGGTAAGATTAGAATTAGTTTTAACTATTTTCATGAAATCTTGCTGTTCTTTTAGGTTAAGATCAATATATTTCATATGCTGAAGGCAAATTCATGAATTATATTGATTTTGAGCCTTGAAAGTATATTTGGGAAGTAGTTACAAGGTTGAACAAAATCTTTTTAAAGCAACTCCCTTTCTAGAATTCCATGGCAGAACTGACCGGGCAGCAATGCGCCTTTTGCGGAGAGAATAAGCTCAGCTTACGGGAAGAAGAAGTAGAGATACCTTTTTTTGGCCGAGTCTTTGTGCTGTCCATGGACTGTACTGGCTGCGGTTATCGTAAAGCTGATGTTGAACCAGCAGAACAAAAAGAGCCATGTCGATACACTCTGGAAGTCACTTCTGATGCCGATCTCAATATCAAGATCATAAAATCTGCTGAAGCTACGGTCAAGATTCCCCGAGTAATCACCATTGAATCCGGTCCAGCTTCAGAAGGTTATATCACTAATGTAGAGGGTTTATTAGAAAAAGTGAAGGGAATGATCCAATCTGCAGCTAATGCCGAAGAAGATGATCCTGCAGCGAAAACCAAAGCAAAAAATCTAATCAAGAAATTAAATAAAGCCTTGGTAGGCAGAGAACCATTAAAGATCATCATTGAAGACCCTTCTGGACACAGCGCGATTATCAGTGATAAAGCGCAGAAAGGTAAACTGTAAATTCACTTGACTTTGTTTTCTGGTTTAACTAATCCTTGCGCAAGTTCTAGAAACCGATCAATAGTCTCAACATTTTTGGTGGGATCATGCTTTTGGTAATATTCTTGGAAATATTTTCTGTCTTGCACAAACCCATATTTATCCGGAGCAGAATCAAAGAGGTCATCGCAGCCTAAAATCCTCAATTAATATATTTCTTATTTCAACACCAGCATGGATTTTCTGACCATTAACGTTAATCGAGAAAGGTTCAATTAAGATATAATTTGCCCAACATGCATCTTTTTCTACGGCATAGGTAACATCCACACCATAAATTTTTCCCCTGTAGGTTCCTTCTAATTCTGCGCGTACTTCTGGATTTTGTAGGCCAGGTAGCGCGCTTTTACACCCACTTAGAGAAACAATGCCTGATAAAGCCGATACATATAACAGATTTTTAAAATCCATAATCATTTCTTCTCCTTCTCATCATTATCTTCTTTCGCTTTCTTAAACGCTTGGGGAAGATCAATCATGTATTTCCCTTCTTCTAATTTGATGATCAAAGGATCTTTCTTGAATAGATGCACTAAATCAATCTCAAACTTTCCTGGCTTTATCACGCGGATGGATTCTAAATCTAGCACCACTGGCGTGTCTGGTTCTCCTTCCCGGATGCTAAGCACTTCAGCCACATCTTTTTCGATGCTGATCTTATCTTCTTCAGTTAGATTGGTCAAAAGTTCTTTTCCGTACTCAATATCATTTTTCTTGATGTAGAAAAACAACCGCGCCCCGCAAGTGCATCCCTTAAGGATCTCTGCAGCTCCATCGGGATAAAAATTATTGCAACGGACACATTGGTGTGGCATGCAACAAGAATGAATTTTCCTATTTTTATAGGTTTCTATAAAAGACTATATACATCAAAGAATTGAATCTACTCACTATCTTCGCATCGTTTTACTTTTAGCCCGATTTTCCCGTGTAAATAATTCAATCCTATCCGGATTGTTTTCAATCTTTTTTACTACTGAAGCCGGTCCTACGATGGTAAGTCCCTGTCGATCACCCAACAAAGTACTCGCCATCAGCCCCTTGAACTTTTGCAATGCATCCTGCTTGTCTTTATCCGGATAGATGACGCTCAATTCTATCCCTTTGAATTTTGGAGAGATTTCCTCCATAGTAATTTCGATCAAGTCAGCCTCTTCCTGTTTCCGCAGCCGGCCTTCCATGATCACAATTTTATCTTCTTTGACAATCTTAAGCAGCTTATTGACTCTTTTAGCGGATGAAAGACCTTCAATCTCATAATACGGAACAAACTTAAATGTAACCATTTCTCTTTTTAACCTCTTTAATTCTAATGGAATATCTATTTCCTACAATAAGGAAACATTTGGCCTTTTTAACATTTACTGTTTGTAACCAGAACTTTACTTAGCTAAGGTAAAGAGCTGCTCATAAAATTCTTCAATGTTTTTGCCATATTTTGCGGAAATTCCTACTACCTTATACTGGGGGAAGGCTGCTTTCACTGAATCTATCCCTGCTTTTTTTAAATCCACTTTATTAGCAGCGATAAGCACGGGAATATTTCTCGCTTGTAAATTTCCGATAATAGTGATATTGACCTGGGAGTACGGATCTTTAGTAGCATCTAAAACAACTACCACAGAATCCATATCATCCAGCCATTTGATAGAATCTATAACTCCTTTGGTCGCTTCTTTAGCCCGTTTCTTAGCTTCTACTTTCTTCAATCCTTTGCGGATGAACTCTTCATAATCGATTTTTGTAGAAATACCAGGAGTGTCCACCAGCGAAAAGGTAAGCTCTTTTCCCTTCTTATTCTTGATATTGACTTGCTCTTTGATCTTGATTTCTCTGGTTTCGTGAGCGATATGAGAGACCGTAGACATTTCTTCTCCCAGCCAATCCTGGCAGATTTTATTCGCTAAAGTAGATTTGCCGCCATTTGGGGGCCCATACAATCCTAGTTTGATATGGCTCTTTTTACTGAAAGGATTGAGTGATAATCTCTTAAATAAACTTTTTAAAAACGACGTCACCATTCTTTTTTCAACGCACCCCTGTTGCTCTCAATTTTGTTAAGCTTATTAAAGTTTTTGGTGCTTGAAGGGATAGGTCCTTTGGCGCCGGAAGTTTGCTTTCGCTGCAGAAGGCTTTTGTTAGATTTTGCTCTTTTAATCTATACCAAGACAAATAATTTATAAGCGCCTATTTCCTTCTTCTGGCTATGGTTGAACGCTACTTAGTTATTGACCGCCTGAAACTGGCCTATGAAGGACTATTTAATCTAGATGAATTGCACAACCTCATCTCTTCCTTTTTCTATGAAAAAGGGTACGACTGGTACGAAAAGATGAATCAAGTGATTGTAACCCAGTCCGGGAAACAGATCAGTATAATCTTAGAGCCATGGAAAAACATCAGCGATTACTACAAACTGATTGTTTCCATAAAGATAAATGTCGCAGACCTTAAAGAGGTGGATGTGCAGGTCGATAAAGCTGCTATCAAAACCAATCAAGGGACCTTGCGCATGATCATTGATGGTTACATCATCAGCGACCGTAAAAATAAATGGAGCCAAAAACCATTTTATTGGTTCTTGAGCATTCTCTTTGAGAAATATTTCTTTAAAGAGCATTATGGAAAAGCAGAGAGATGGATTAAAAGTGATGTCGAGGATCTTCATAGCAAAATAAAAACATACCTTAATTCATTCACTCATGCTTACGGGAGATAAAATGGTAGAAAATAATCTGCTCATCAATAATAAGAAAATTACCTATCGCGGAGTCTTTCTAACCAGTGAGTTGCTCTCGGTGATCCGCCGCGCCCTGGAAGAGAAAGGGTATGGGTATGTTGAAAAGAAAAATGAGGAATTAGTAACTTCCGCAGGAAGGATGCTGGAATTAGAGCTACGCCCCTCTAAAAGCGTCTCTCCCTACATGCAGCTGATGGTCAAAATCCGTATAACTCTGGATAACATTACTGATGCCATGAAAGAAGCCTCCGGAGTAAAACAAAAATATCAGCAAGGGGATGTTGTTATTGCCTTCGATGCCTGGTCTATCACCAATCACGAAGGGCGTTGGGGTCTTACTCCTTTCTCTTATTTCATCAAGAGCTTCATCCATAAGTATATTTACAAATTCAGGGTGGAGGAAGATCTCCCTCGCCAGCTGGTGAGCGATACAGCTTATGTCTATGCTAAAGCCAAAGAATTGCTTCAATCTTACCAAGGGAAAAAGATCGCTCCCATGAAAGAAGAAGAGGTCATGCGGAAAGTGGAAGAAGAGGTTATGAAGAAAACCGAACCGGGGATCTAGAAAACAAGAATGATAATAGCGTCTAATTCAGTACCTTTCCCCGCAAATCAAATCTCTCTGCTTTCACAATCTGCACCTTAATTTTATCTCCGAGCTTAAAGTCTCCGTCTACAACAATCCGTTTATATGAACAATTTCTGCCGATCCATTGTCCCGACTCGGGGCCTTTCTCATCAATAAGAATTTCTCCCTGCCAATCTAGCCAGCGTTCATTACGTAATTTAGAGACATTATGACAAATATCGGTCAATACCCGCAATCTATGATTGACCACTTCTTCCGGCAACTCCTGCAAATCTACTGCCGGCATATCCGGTCGAGGCCAGAAGCTGGAAATATTAATCGAATCCGGAGTAGTCTTGCGTACTATTTCTAAGGTGCCCCAATAATGATCTTCTGTTTCTGTCGGATAACCAACAATGATGTCAGTCGTGATATTTATTTCCGGGATCTCTCTTTGGAATAGATTGATGGTCTGCAAATATTCTTCAACGGTATAACATCGGCGCATGGCTTTTAAAGTCTCATCATGTCCGGCTTGTAAAGGCAGATGCAAAAATTTGAACATTTTTGGATTTTTATAAAGCTCTACCAGCTTATTCCTCATTTTCTGCATATGCTCGGCATTGCCCATCCCAATTTTTAGTTTAAAATCTCCTGAGATCTGCACCAATTGCTCCAGCAAGGCCGGTAAATCTGTCCCGATATCAAAACCATAGCAAAACGTATCCTGTGAAGTCAGCCATATTTCTTTCACTCCTTCCTTAACCGCTTTTTTTGCCGTTTCAATAATTTCTGTTACTGGATAGGAAACTAAATTACCTTGTGCTTTCTTATTCTTACAGAACATGCAGGAGCCTAGACAACAGCCACGGCCGATAGGCAATATCTCTACAATTGGGTTATTCCTTACCTTTGGCAAATTCAACGGCGGAATTTCCTCGTTATTCAGCAACTGCAATACATTATCATGCAATGCTTCTTCCACCACTTGCACAATATTATGAACTTGTTTTGTGCCGACTAAAGAATACCCTTTTAATTTTTGTTTGTCAGCTAGGGGAATGCAGCCGGTGATAACCACTATCTTATAAGGGTGTTCTGTTTTGAACTGCTGCAACTGAGTGAAGAAGGTATTTTCTGAAGGATTTTTCACGCTGCAAGTATTAAAAACCACCACATCAGCATTTTCAATGCCTTCCACTAACTCAAACTTAGCCTGCTTCAGCAAGCCTGCCATCTGCTCTGAATCGGACTGATTGGTTAAGCATCCCGAAGTTTGGACATGAAAAGTAGTCATAAGAACTTTTTTAGTTCTATGTTTTAAAAAGATTATGCTTCTGAGGTTTCAACTTTTTCTTCAGAATTAATCTTTATTAAGCCGGTCCTCTATGCTCTCATAGTCAGCATCACGGCCATAATTATCTCTCATCGTTTCTGCGGAAATGCAGTCTGTTTGTTTCCAGATACAGTATAACGGAATTTTATAACCATCTTTTTGTACTGCGATCAGATCATTGATTCCGTCTCCATTCAAGTCTCCGACGGCATAGACCTTTTCCGGTCTGGCTTCTCTTTCTAATTTATCAGTATACCTATCAAAGAACAAGATTGTTCCTAAAGCAGGAGCCACCAAAGCAGCCATATACACTAATCTGCGGACTTCAGATTTTTTGGAAATTTGTCTGAGCTGATCAAACGGGCGCGGAGAAGAAGGTGGCGCAGATTCAGTATCTCTCACTACCCTTAGATAAGGAGGGAATACTTTCTTCTTTTTTTCTTCTTTCATGTTACATCCCTAGTCGTTTCAAAATAATCTTAGCATCAAACTCTTCTAAATCTTCATACTTTTGCCCCATTCCCAGAAATAAGATGGGTTTCTTGATAGTGTAGGAGATTGATAATGGAGCGCCTCCTTTTTCATCCACATCAGCTTTGGTTAAGATCGCTCCATCAATCTCCACTACATCATTGAATTGTTTTGCCTGCTCGATGCAGTCATTGCCGGTGATGCTTTCCCCAACAAAAATCTTCAAGTCAGGTTTTGCCACCCGTATGATCTTTTCCAACTCTTGCATTAAGTTCGTGTTTGAATGTAATCTTCCTGCCGTATCCAGCAGCACTACTTTTATTCGATTTTTTTCCGCATATTTAATTGCATCAAAAGCCACTGCCGCCGCATCTGCGCCGTAGTCATGTTTTATGATTTTAACTCCCAGCTTGTCAGCATGCTCTTCTAACTGCTGAATTGCTGCTGCTCTGAAAGTATCGCAGGCCGCTAATACCACCGATAATTTATTCTTCTGAAAATAATGCGCCAGCTTAGCGATAGACGTTGTTTTACCAGTTCCATTAATGCCAAAGAAGGCGATGACCAAAGGTTTTTCTTTCCGCCTGGCTTGTTCCAACAGATCAATCTTCTCAAAAGAGAGAATTTCTGTCAAGGTCTGCTTCAAAGTCTCTTCAATCTTCTTTGGAACATCTCTAGGCAGCGGCTTATCAACTAATTCTTTCTTCAAATCTTCTTTTATCTTCTCAATCACTTCGACGGAAACATTATTCTCCAATAAAGCTAATTCCAGCTCCCAGAACAATTCTTCAAATTTCTCTGCGGAGATTTTCTTGGTGGTTAAGGAAGTCTTGACTTTGCCAAAGAAAGATTCCTTCTCTTCTTCAGGTTCCTCAACTATCTTTTCTTTCGTCTCTATAACCTTCGGCTGCTCAGCTTCTGCTTTTTCTTCAGCCGCTTCTTTCGGTTCTTCTTTTTTGCCAAAAATTCGTTTGAAAAATGATTTTTCTTCTTTAGGCTCTTCGGGAACTTTCTCGGCCTCTTTTTCTTCTAATTCCGGAACTTCAACTTCTTGTGGTTCTTCTTTTTTCTTTTCAGTTTTAGCCGGTTTTTGTTTTGCTTTTGCAGGTTTCTTTGATTTTTCTTTTTTGACCTGCTTTTTTACTTCCGGCTTCTTAGGCGTCTCTTTTTTCTCGACCTTTTTTTCCTTCAGCACAGGCTTTTCTTCTACTACCGCCTCTTCTGTCTTCTTAGAAAAGACCGATACAGCCTGTTTTAGTTTTTCTTTTAATTTGCCAAACATTTTTATTCCGCAGCCTCACTAGTCTCTTGATACATTCTCCGGCCATGCTCATGCAATTCTTTAAGAACACTTTCCGCTTCCGCCAGATTTTCAGTGATTTTCCCTTTTTGCTCTTCTAATAATCTTAGGACTTCAGCAATAGTTTTTTCAACGGTAACTTCTGCACCAACATTCACCACTAAGTTCTGATTATCTTTCAATTCTGCTTTCAGAAATACGCCATTGGCAATCGGCGCAAGAATCTCTGTATTGACTTTTGTTTTTTGCAGTTCTGTAAGCGCTTCTATAGAAGTCTCCAGCTCTTTTTGTTGCATCTGAAGCTTTTCCACATAGTCAGTGATCTGCTCTGCTTGCTGCTGCAACATTTGGAGCTGCATGTACTTCTCTTCATTATTCTTCTCATCCGCCATGGTTACAACTTATGTTTTAATTGCTCTAAGAACCCTTTGTATAATTTCAGGCTTTTCAAAAAGGGAAGGTCCGGATCATCAGATTTGCCGAGAAATGGAGCATTGCTGATCAAAAATCCTTGATCGTCTTTCTTGACATGATGGAGCTCTTTTTCTACCAAGATCTTCAACACTGATTTTTCTTCCTTGCTTAAGCTCATCATAGATGGATAAAGTGAGCTTGGTTTTATAAAGATTACTTAAAATTTTCACCTATATCCTCCAGCATAAAAAAATTTATAATCTGTGTCTAACAATCATTTTGATTAAGGTTTTAAACATGTCATGGTCTATTGCTAATGTTGTAAATGAGGTTAAAGTTTCTAAGAAATGTGCCCAAGAACTCTTTGATACTCAAAAGTATGAAGGCGAAATTTGTGATAATATTGAGGATGTTGTGTATAAGGGAAGATTAAACTTTAACTCCGATCACATGGAGCACATGGATTACATCGGGAATAATGATGCCGTCTGCCGGATTTTGCTAAAATACAAAGTGAAAGGAGATATTTGTTTTGGAAGTTTAGAAGGTGACAACGCTGGTTCTTTCTGGGGCTATCGCTTTGATGGGAACGGAGGCATGTCTGTTTTAGAAGGAAAATTGGAATGGTATATGAAAGCGGAGGAAAAATCAAAATGAAGAATAACTTATATGCATTGGGATTGACCGGAGTGATGGCATTAAATGGTTGTGGGAAAAACGAAGCTTCTACAAAAACAGAATCTGTCCCTAAAACTGAAAATTCTACAAACACCGAAACTCCAGAAACACCTGGTACCCTACCAACAACTAATCACAATATACGAAATTACGTGCAAGATTTAGAAGGAACTTATAGGGGTCTTGTGGATGGAATGGCTGCCGAATACACATTAGATGGAGGCAATTGTTATCTTACCTTACATCTGCCGGGGAGAGTGGTTGGTATTTATGATGGGGGTTGTGATAACGTAGCAGATGGTGTACGCACACCTAATCTTAATTATGCTGGGATGGGGAAAGGGCTTGTCGGTATATTCAGCGAATACTCCAGAGATGATTTATTTAGGGCAGGTAGGGAGAGAAAATTTGATAACTTACTAAGGGCCGGTTGGAATCTAGTCAAGCCAGAGAACAAAGTTGAAAGAGATTACCAAGAAGAGTTAGATGATTTATTGCAACCTTAATTTTTCTTTTACTTTATTTAATCCCTAACCTCTTCTTAACCTGCTCATGTGTATAGAATTTTCCGGCTTTAATCTCTGCTCTGGATTTTTCTATGCTTCTTTTTGTTTTTTCGTTTAATTCCTTATTTTCTTCTGCTCCTCAACTATCTCTTTTTGCCATAAAATAAATCATAAACTGTAAGAATAAAAAGCTTTCCAACTACCCCTCATAAAAACTCATCTCCTGGGTCTTTTCATCGACAAAGACATGCGCTTCCGGATGTTCTGCCAGATACTTCTTGCGCTTCTCTTCCGGCATATCATGCAATGTTCCCTTCCCGCTGATTCCTACCTGCGGAGTTTTCAATCTGTAATCTTCAGACGTGAATTCTTTTCCGGTCAGTAAAAACTCATCATACAACTGATGGAATTTTGGGAAATCAATCCAGGTTTTCCAGACTCCATCGACTTTGTATTTCTTCTTGGCAAACATTACCACGCGAGAAGCAATATGTTCTGATACAATCTCATATTCCGGCAGATGTTGTACTAATCCTTTGGAGAAAACTACCACTTCTTCATGTAAAGGCATGTTTTCCTTGCTCAATCTTTCTTGTGATGGACCTACATGCATGTAGGCTTTCACTTCAATAAAATCAGGACTTCCCCGGCCGATCAATTCCGCATACTGGCCTAGTGCAGTCATATTGATATGCTTGATCATGGTCAATCTGATACAAGTACGTTGTTTCTTCTGGGCTAGATAATCCAGACTTAACAACATTCTCTCCCAGAAATCCAGAAACAAAGGCTTGTCAACTTCTTTCAACATCTCTGTGGTCGGCGCATCTACGCTGCAATAAAGTTGAGTGATCGGTTTCAAATTCTTGATATGTTCCGGATATTGCGAATTAGTTACTAAGAATGTTGAGACCTGATCTTTATGGAAGCCGTCGATCAATTCATTCATTCTGGGATAAGTTATTGGCTCTCCAGTCAATGATAGTGCTACATGCCTGATCTGGTTGGATTTTTCATAGGCAGTTTTGTTCGCTACTGGTGATCCTTTAAACCCAATCAGCAATTTATGATGCGCTTTCTTGCTTTCTTCCAGAATCATTTCTGGTTCATCAACCGTCCACTTCCATTCCTTGCTTACTGGAGCCTTGTATCCACGCCAGCAAAAAGTGCAGCGGTTGGCGCAGCTGATGCTGGTAGTCATCTGCATGCATTGGTTGCTCATGATCCCGTAGAATTTTAACTTGTAACAGCCGCCTTCCCCATTGATCATATTCTTGGTCCAGCCGCAAGTTTTGACCGCGCTGTGGCTGCCGACGATGCGGTATTGCTGCTTTTCAAGTTCTGCTTTCGCTTCGGGGGTTAGCATGGATGTATATTTTAGAATGCATTTAAAAAACCTTCTCGGTTTTTTAATCCTCGACCTAGTCTGCGGTTTAAAAATATTTATGAATGTTTTTAAAGAATAATTATTTATCACATCACATGAAACCAAAATGTCCTCAATGCGGCTCTTTCAACGTTATCGTACATAAAGATGATATTGAATTCCTGATCTGCAAAAGCTGTGGTTATGACGAACTAGTTGAAGAGACTTTTGTCGGACAGCGTACTTCTCAAAAAGAGAAAGCAAGATATACGCCCTACAAAACTGGCGGGAAGGGAAGGACTAGGAAACCTTAAAATATACCCCTATCTTTTCCAACAAAATGGTCAAACCAGTCCACGGCAAACATTCCGAGTACTATGAGGCAATCCTACAATTACGTGAAGTAGCAGATGAAGTCATTGACTTTGTCGATAAGGAAATAGAAAAGAAGAATATCTTTGTAGCCAAAGTTAAGCCAGTCACCAACGGCCATGACTACTATCTTGGCAATGCCAATCTGACTAAAAATCTAGGAAAGACCTTGCAGGAAAAATATGGCGGGGAGTTTACCGTAACCGCAACTTTATTTACCCGCAAAGAAGGAAGGCCAGTCTACCGTTTGACGGTGCTGTTCCGGGCCATGCCCTTCAAGAAAGGCGACCAAGTAGAATATCATGACGAAATCTACAATGTCATCCTTTCCGGTAAGAAAGTGATGCTCCAGCATGCTAAGACCGGCAAGAAAGTGCAGGTCTGGCATAAAGATATGAGAAAAGTTAAGAAGATAGACTAATTCTATTACAATAATCTTTATATCTTCCCTCTCGCTTAATCTGTTATGGTTTCCGCTAACCTTACTCGTTATCTCAAAAGATCAGCTGTCGCTGCTGCTTTGATAGCTGGGCTTCCTCTGTTATGGAATTATGCTGTCAATTGCGATGTCCGCATAAATACCAGCGATACCCTTTACCTCAAGAAAATGGACGGCGTGCTTGCTCACGCTCAAATGGATTTATCGTATTCTCGCGGTGATATTATTTTGGAAGTTACTGATCCCCTTGGAGAAGGTTCAAGGAAATATACTGATCAAGGTCGAGATGGAACATTGGATCACTTTACCATTTATCAACCTCTATTTCAAGTCAGCGGTGCAAAAGGTTCTTTTAACTATCAGGAGGATCATGTGACACATGCAGAGATATTTGCAGAGGAAAATCAGCGCTATCAGCAGCATTTCAGAGAATTTGCCCAAAAATTTCCTCAAGATATAAAACGGATGGGATTAGAAAAAGCTCTTGCTCCCTAAGACTGTTAGTTAAATCTAAGAAACCTTTATATTCCCAAAAATTCTTCCTGCCTTATGAAAAAGAGATGGTTATTTTTCCTTATATTTCTAGTCCTTGCAGCTTCTGCATCAGCTCAGACTGAGAAGCAATACGCGCTCAAGCTCCTCGCGGTGCAAGAGACCGCCAACGGAACTTTAACCGGCAGCGGCGCAGACTTGTATTTAGAATTGAAAGACGGTTCCGGTAGAGTATTCCTTGACACTTATCCTGTGCCGAAGATGGATACCCAGATATCAACCAGGTTTGCCAAAGAAATAGCCTGCCACCAATACAAACTTCCCTGCGATAAATATGACTTTATCTACACTATCAAGGCTCAGAGCAGCATCATCGGCGGACCATCAGCAGGAGCAGCCATTGCAGCACT
>Ga0209541_10002415_pt1 | contig 35338 bp, 36 predicted proteins | sample RifCSPlowO2_01_FD_184027 | JGI IMG/M metagenome (GOLD analysis project Ga0209541, IMG submission 184027) | Groundwater microbial communities from Rifle, Colorado - Rifle CSP2_plank lowO2_0.1 (SPAdes) (version 2) | ecosystem: Environmental > Aquatic > Deep subsurface > Groundwater | place...
TTATTTTCGAATATTTGTTCACAGTTACTAATAGTAAATGTGTGGAAAAATGTTCGAAGACTTAACACATTTACTATATCGCTTCTCACGGTCAATCTTAAGGCCAAACGGACGACTTTTTCTACTAAGCTCATTTCTTCCCAAAATGAATATTCTCCGCATACGCTGGATTTAATTCCACGGCTTTTTTCAGAACAATCATTGCTTCCCGTTCTTTTTTCATCTCCAAATAGCATAATCCGAGATTTTTATAGAGATCTGCTCTCTGTGGATTTTTTTCAATGCCCTGCCAGAACAAATGCTCAGCTTCAAGATATAATCCTTGTTTTACCAGCGCCACGCCCAAATTAAGATAGATCTGCGGAGCAGCCGGATTGTACTCCTGCGCTTTTCGCAAGCAAGAGACTGCTTCGGATAACTCCCCCAGAAGCAGATGCACACTTCCCAAATTAAACCAGCTTAACCAAAAATCTTTCTTTAATTCCAATGAGCGCTCAAACATCCGTTGCGCATCCTTTAATCGCGGTTCTCCTACACTCGTTTTCCCATTTAAATATTGCCGGCCCAGCTCGAAATAGGCATAATAATCTTTTTCTTCTTCCGCTTTCCGTTCACCTAATCGTTCGTACAATTTCCATTTCTGCTTCCAGGTTTCCAGATTCAGCTTGCCATAATGATGGATGGGGATAGCGCTGTCGATAATCTTGCCGTTCAGAGATGGAGAAGCATCTTCGTGAACTCTTCCGGAAAAAGCAGCGGTTTCCCGCCGGAATAACCGGACAATCGGCGTTGGCAGCCAGCCAACCGTACCTGCACTCTCCAGATAGTGATCGTCTCTTGAAGAGATGAAATTAAGTTCGCCGCCCGCCGCGCTCACCTGCAGTCCAGCAAAAGAGCCATACGAGAGGTCCTCCATCGACCTAAAGTAATTTCGCTGGGTAAGTATAAATCCACTGATGGCAGAAGATACAGAAGAGATCAATTCCCGGATTGCTTGATGATCTTGTTTTGACAGAGTCTCATCTGCATCCAATACCAAAATCCACTCTCCGACAGCATACTTTAATGAGTGATTACGCGCTACAGCAAAATCATCACACCAGGCAAAATCAAAGACTTTCGGCGTAAACGAAGCCGCGATCTCTTTTGTCTTATCCATAGAACCAGTATCAACGACCACGATCTCGTCAACCAGGCTTTGCACGGAACGCAGACATTGCTCCAAGAATTGTTCTTCATTCTTGACGATCATGCACAAAGAAATGGTTGGCATACACGATCAGGAAGAGACCAGCTTAATAATCTTTTTGAAAGAATCTGAAGCATATCCTTCTTTGTACTCTTTTGCCGCCTCCCGCAGGAGAGCAATATCGATTGTCACCCCTTTCTTCTCCAGCACCGGCTTCAACCGACAGATATACTCGATAAACTGGGTTACATTCTGCGGCTTTTCGGTCGCGTGGCAGCGTTCAAAATCGATCATCACTGGTTTCCGGAAAGGCGTGACAATAATATGCTTGTACGGATGATGCATCTCTTCTTTGGAAATCTTCCCTTGGTCCAGAAGAAAACACTGGTCCAGTAGTTGGTGAAGGACAGCCACCCCTTCCGGACCAGAATGTGTTTCCAGCCATTCCAGCAAATAGTCTCCTGAAATAAACTTGGTGACCACAAATTCTTCCGTAGCCAGAAGCAGTTTAGGGCCGATTCCACGATGGTTGGCTCTCTCCAGCCAGGAGCTTTCTCTGGGAATGGTTTCTTTGGCCTCGCTCGTCTCTTTTTTTACTTTCACCGCAACATCAACGTAATTGCTGCGGGAGGGAATAAATGACTTGATCTTCTGATTGAGATTGATCCGGCCTTTATAGATCATTCCGCGCTTGCCTTGGGCATGATAGGTAAGATGTTCGATCCCTCGCGCTTCCAAGCGCCGCAGCAGCGGAGTCTTCGTTATTTCGTAGACAAATAATTCTTCAAAAGCAAGTTTTTGCCGATCGATCTCTTGAAAAGAGAACAGATAACGCCCCACTATCTCCTCGATTTTCTGTTTATTGGTCAATGTTGAAAAGAGAAAGAGGATCTTCCCGTCGGGAAGAAGATAGCGGGAAGCGTCACGAAAAAAACGCTCAGCTATTTCCCAGCCTTTCTTTCCACCATATAAAACACAGTCTTCTATCCCCTTGTCTTGCGGGAGATAGGGCGGGTTGAAGATGATGACCGTAAACTGCCCATCAACCGGTTCAAAGAGATCCCCCTGCCGAACGGTCATTTTACGAATCTGCTTTTGTTTTAATTCCTCCACCGCAACAGGATTGATATCAACGGCGACAACTTCCCGCACGCGGGGAATTTCCGCGGCCGTCAGTGCCTGGATGCCAGAACCCGTACCCATGTCCAGAACACGGCCGAAAGCCAGCTGGCGGACAGATTTCTGTAGCAAGTAAGAATCTTCCTGTGGTTCGTAAATGTCAGAGGATGTAATCATCATTCGCTGAAAACGATGAGTTTTAAATAAATGTTCCGTCCCGATCTATCCGTAAATCCTCTGCAGAAAAGCCTGTCCGGTAGGAGTTTCTAAGAACAAGACAACAATAAAAAGCAAAACAACAACAATCGCCAGCAGATAGAGAAGCGGCTGGCCGTGTTCTTCTTGCTTCATTTTTTGGACTTTCCTTTTTTTCATCCCAAAAAGAAGAATAAAAAGAAGTATATAAAACTTACGAGGTCGGGGCACAATCCACTTTCTGAGTGATAGTGAGCCGTCGCTGAAGCCGATTTCAAGAAATTTTAGAATTACAGCAGAAAATCGGACCAGTTCCAGGATTATAGTTATCCTTCAGCGACCATTTGGCGTCACGATCACTCACTCACTCACAAAATGTGGCAGTAACCACATTTGTGCACCAGTGCAAAAAATATGAGAACCATCATATACCAAAGGACTTAAATTTTCGTACAAATTTAAGCCCTATGTATATATAACGGACACAATTAATAGTACAAAAATTGGTGTCCGTTAGTATATTTTTGCACAAGAATGCAATCGTTGTTGCATTCTTTGTGAAGTATGGTCTCTTCACTGAGTGTTTCGGATTGTGCCGAGGTCGGCTACGTATTGAGTCAGTGCTTGGGCGGGTCAGCCTGCCCACACAGACTTAAAACTTAATAGGCACCATCAAGAGAACGAAGAAATTGATCGATTCTGCTGATGTCCTCTGTACTTCCCAGATCTAACCAATAATCATCCAACGGGAGGACTCTTACTTTTTGTTTTTTAGCCAACACGGTGATCGCATCCGTAAATTCGATCTCTCCCCTAGGGGAAGGTTTTAATTGCTCAATGATCGGAAAAACATCTGGCGTACATCGATAGAGGCCGGCATTGACTATCTTTCCAAAGAATTCTGTTGGTTTCTCTTTGATTTCCTGGAGGAATCCATTTTCTTGTAATAAAACTCCATATTTTTCAGGAGTAGAAACTTCGACCCCGCCGATGTACGTGAAATGATCATCTTTAATAAATTTCCGCAAATCTTTTCCGCTAAACAGATTGTCCCCATAGTAGACGATGAACGAAGAATCACCGACAAAATTTTTGACGCAGCGTAACGCATCCCCCGTGCCTTTTAATTCTCTTTGTTCTACACATTCTGCCTGAAAATGATTCTCTTTGAGAAATTTCCGCACCATCTCCCCCTTGTACCCGATTACGAGGCAGATCTCTTGGATACCCAATGCAGACAGCTGTTTCAAGACGTGCCATAAAAATGGTTTGCCGTTGACTTCAACCAGAACCTTTGGTATTTTTTCTGTGATGGGCAGCAGCCTTGTCCCTTTTCCGGCCGCAAGAATGACTGCTTTCATCTCCGGTTCTCCCGCAGGATGCGCACGACATCCTCAAACCGTTCCACTTCATACTCCGGCACTTCATACGCATCCCGCGGAACATAACCGCGATATTTGCCATGCCGCAGATAAATGGTCTTCAGACCCAACTCTTTTCCATAACGGATCTCTGAATCTAAACGATTACCGATAACCCAGGCATCTTTTTTCGGAAACTTTTGGAGCGCTTCCTGGAAACATTGTTTTTTATCTTCATCACGCGGACAGATGAAAACCGTATCAAACAATGAGGTAAGCCCCAATACGGCCAGCTTCTTTGACTGGAGAGCCATTTCTCCACGCGTTACTAAGACGTGAACCATTCTTTTCTGCCGCAACAAATCAACCACTCCGGGGAAAGGGGTTATTGCCTGCAATTCGTCCGCGCCATAATCATCGGGAAGCTGCTCCGTCCGGCTGTACAGCGTATCATCCAGGTCATAGAGAATTAACAATTTTCATCAGCTCCAGCGCTAATTTCTGCGGATCATGACGGATAAGATTGCGTTGTGATCTGTCGCCTTTCTGTACTTCTTTCAGTCCGCTGCTTAACAAGTCAACGGAGATGATCCGTGCGCCATTAAGGTTATTCTGCACCAGATCGCCTTCCAGAGCATAGGCTTTGATCAATTCCTGAGGCGGCTTGCCCTCGTTGACGATGAGGAAATCAAAGACATCTTTGCCGATGTAGCGTTGGATCTCGCGCAGATAATCGCTTACTTTGAATAACGGGGTTTGGCCGCGCTTATTGATCAGGTTGGCGATATAGATTTTCTTCGCCTGCGTGTCTCGCAGCGCTTTACTTATTCCTTCGACGAGAAGATTGGGGATCAGTGAAGTGTACAAACCGCCCGGACCGAGGATAATCACGTCCGCATTCATGATCTCATCAATCGCCCGCTTATTGACATCGGGAAAAGGCTCGAGAAAAATGCTCTTGTACCCTTTATGGATCTCTTCCGAAAGATGCACTTCTTTCTCCCCCTCCAAGATTTTCTGGTTACTCAGGATCATCTTCAGGCGGACTGGATTTGTCGTCACGGGGATCACTTTTCCTTTAATTGACAAAATTCGCCCCGCTTCCTCGACGGCTTTTTCAAAGCTGCCGGTCACTTTCTCTAACGCGGAAAGAAGCAGGTTGCCGAAACTATGCCCGCCCAGGCCGCCATTTTCAAAACGATAATTCATCAGGCTGCGCATCAAACGGCTGGAATCAGAAAGAGCAACAAGACATTGTCTTACGTCACCGGGTGGAAGAACACCTAATTCATCTCTGAGAACACCCGTGCTGCCACCATCATCGGCCATGGAGACAATCGCACTGAGATCAACGGAATAATTTCGTAAGCCGCTCAGGACAGCAAAATTACCCGTCCCGCCACCGATAACCACAACTTTTTTCATGAATGGATACAGAGTCGAAAAATGCTATTTAAAGATTATGAATCAAGAGAAAGGAGTACTCGGTCAAACAAATACAAAAAAAGATGAAAAAAGAAGACAACGAAAAAACCTATTCTTCGACAAAATCATCCAGCGGCACAGACAGTTCTTCATCCGTACGCAATACGCCTTTCTTACGCAGATATTCCCGGGTGATCAGAAAGAAGACCAAGCCTACCGATTTCTTTCCTTTGTTATTGCAAGGGACAACCAAGTCAATGTGATTAGACTGGTTATTCGTATCACATAAAGCGATGATCGGGATTCCCATCTTCGCGGCATCAGCAACAGCATTTCTATCCGGCCAAGGATCGCAGACAACGATCACTTTTGGCTCGGTAAATGTTTCCAGATTGGTATTGGTCAAAATACCCGGGGGATAACGTCCGATGATGACGTTGAAACCAGTCAATTTTGTCACTTGACGCAAGGCTTTCCAGCCATTTTCCCGCCGGCTGACGATCATGATATCTTTTGGTTCATACTGTGCTAACATATTCGCGGCTAAGGCAATCCGTTCATCAATCTTTTTCAAATTGAGAACGCTCAACCCATCCGGCCGAGTCTTGTAGATAAAATTGGCCATGTACTTCGTCTTGAATTTCGTTCCGATATGGATTCCGCTTTTCAGGTATTCATTGGAATCCAGCAATAAATTTTCTTGTTGTTCAGCCATGATGTATTCAACTCCGTTGGAAATATGTAAGCCAAACAAGAATAAGAATTATCCTTGTCTGCAATCTTTAGTGCCTCATGCAGCTCTATCCATCTCCTTGGACATGGATGTTGGCTATAACAGAGCTAAAACGAGGGGTTATTTATAAATATTTCTTTGGGACTTGGACACTGAACTAAATACAGACGCCATAACCAAATATTTATTAAGAATATCTCTCTTCTGTTTTCATGGCCAATTCTGTCACCCACATCATCCTGGTTATCTTCCTGCTGGATCTTCTCCGCCATTATGTTTTTGGAAAAGAGAAATTCCCCCGCTACCTGGTGGTTATTGGAGGAATCGCCGGATTAGGCCCCGACATTGATGTTCCTTTGACCTTGGTCTACCAGTTCTTTACCTCTTCGGCCACAGACCTCCACGGATTATTCACCCACAGCATTTTCTTTGTCCTGCTATTTGTGATCATTGCCGCTTTATTTCATTCACGCAACAGCATGAAATGGGCGAAAATATTCTATGTCATTTCCGCCGGCTGGTTCATGCATCTGATCCTCGACTGCCTCTATGGAGGCTATAAGACATTCTTCTGGCCGCTGCAATATGCCAGCAGTTTCTGCCCGCAATGGGGCATCCAAGGTCATGCGGTCGAGATTGATGCGATCATTCTTGTCCTCTGGTTGATCCATGAAGAAGTGCATCAGAAGATCAAAGATTATTTTTGACCCAGAGTTTCCTGAAGAAAGGCAGGGAAAAAGTAGACAAGACAAATCCCAGCGTCGGCACGATCGAATTGATCAACGGCTTTGATAATCCAGCCGCAAAGAAGAACAAGACGACGACAAAATAGGTCAAGACCGCAATCAGTATCTTCCGCGCGGCGCTGGTCTCCCACGCTTTATCTGCTTCTACTTTCTTATTTCTCAGTTCAATCGCTTCAATTCGTTGTTCGATGTCTTTCATCTGTCAAGTAAAGTGTCTTTTTGCTATATTAAAGTATCTCTTCGATCGGCTCTGTAGAAAATCTCCAAAAAGTCAGCCTGGCCGTTGCCTTCGTGCTTCTCCAGTTGCTGAAATTACAGCTCAGAAGCACCAATAACCTTGGGAGATTGTAGTTCTCAGGCAACTTCTTGGCCAGGCGGCTGACTTTTTCTACAGGGCCTCTTCGATCCCTTTCCCGACAATCTTAAACTTCAACTCTTTCCCTTCTGCGAGTGAGCGATGCTTTCTCAAGATCAGGCCATGACCCGAATTAAATTTTTGCACTTCGATCAGGCATTTAGAGCCATATTTCAACAAATCCCCGCCGACCATCTTCACTTTTTCTTTGTTCTCAAAATCAGCATAGACCTGGTTGGTAATCAGCACGGGGATCTTCCGCGTCCGCGCGATTTCCACCAGTTGGGCGATCTGTTTCCCCAGTGCGGAGTTCACATCATACACTTCCTCGGCCTGGCTCAGTTCCAAGCGGTAGAGCATGGAAATGGAATCAACAACGATCAGGCCAACCTCTTCCGTCACCAGCGCTTTAAGGCCGCCAAACAGCGCCTTCTGGTCGTCGAAGGTTACCGGATTGCAGAACAGGATCCTTTGGAGAACATCTTCATAACGCAAACTTAGTTGTTTGATGCGTTCAACGGCGATTCCCCCTTCCGTATCCACAAATAATACTTTCTTGCCTTGCTCGGCGATTTTCACTGCCGCCAAGAGGCAGAGATTTGTCTTTCCCGAACCGGAAGGGCCGTAGATTGTCGTGATGATATCCTGGTCATATCCGCCATCGAGGAATTGATCGAGGAAGCCCGCACCGGTAGACTGTTTTGCCATGGAAGATTTTTAATGGGATTTGGGGAAACGTATGTATTAAGTCTGTGCTTGGGCGGTCGGTCTGCCTCGTCTCGCCCAGAAGCAGAGATCAGTTGAACAAAGAATTATTCTCGAAGATAAGCGAGAATCTAACTTTTAGTTCAATAGCAACGCTCGGCAGGCCATCTTGACCAAGCCCGCACAGACTTAACTTAATACGTACGGGGAAACAACGGGATTATAAAGATTTAGAGAATAGAATAACTATTCTTCAGATAATCAGCACAATTAAAGACCTCATAATGAGAATCCCCCAAAGAGTTCACATTGAGGATGCTGTATCCTGTATTGGCATGACTGTATCGTTTTCGCGTTTCTTCGGCAAATGGTTGGTGATCAATTCCTAGCAATAATGATTGAACCACTCCACCGTGCGCAACAACCAGTACGGTTTCTGAAAGACATCTTGGGAGAAGACTTCCATAGAAATCCAGCGCTCGCTTTTGCACATCGAGAAGAGATTCACCGGATTCTGGTCGAAAGAGATGGGGTAGTTCACCCGAATCAACAATGCCCTGACGAAATTCAGAATAAGTCTTTCTTTCATAAACACCATAATTTCGTTCGCGAAGCTGTTGGTGATACTCAACAGGCGTAGCAGGATGATGTGCAAGAATAAGATCAGCAGTCACTACCGCCCTTTCTAAATCACTCGTAAATGCTAGATCGATCTTTTCAGATTTTAAGCGTTGAGCAACTTGTTCTGCTTGTTTCAGCCCGGCCTCATTAAGAGGGATATTGGCATGACCTTGACATAAATCCTGCTTATTCCAATCTGTCTGTCCATGTCGGACAACAATCAGCTTCATAAATTAAAAAAAAAGAATCATTTTAAAAATATTATGAAGCACAAATTTCTGGGGAAAATCTCGAAAAAGCCAGCTTGGTCAGGCAGATCATTTTTTTTCCTAAGCCGAATCCCAAAAACAAACTTATAAAAGACAACTGCTCTTTCCATTGGGAATGCAGAAAAAAACGGCATATTGGCTTACGGCCATCGTTCTGATAACATTCATCGCCCGACTGGCTGTTGCCCTGCTCGTCCCAAACTTCACTTATGACTCCTACTTCACTTTTCGGCAAGTAGAACACATCGGCGAGACCGGCCTGCCGCTGTTTAACGACCAGTTGTCTTATGGCGGAAGAGAACTGACTTTTCTCCCTTTTTTCTATTATTTCTCAGCGTTCTTCGATCTCTTCCTTCCCATTGAAGCAGTTGCACTCCTTCTCCCCAATCTTCTCCTTTCTCTGCTGCCGATCATCGTCTTCCTCATCAGCAGGAAAGTTTCCAACAGCGAAGAAAGCTCCCTGTTCGCCGCTTTCCTCACTGGTTTTCTTCCCATCCTCTTTGCCACGGCCAACAATTTCACCAACGAAACTCTCTTTATCCCCCTCGCTTTCCTCACGATCTATACCTTCCTGAAGATTGACCAGCCAAAATACTTTTATCTTTTTCTGGGGTTGTTTCTGGCCTGCTCACTGACGAGCAACGCGACGTTCCTTCTAGTTATGGGTTTGATTATCTACTTGCTGCTTTCCATCCTGGAAAATAAGAGGATCAACCGGGCGGAATTGGAAGTGATCCTCTTCTCTTCTTTTCTCTTCATCTGGACGGAATTTCTGTTCTTCAAAAGCCTCTTCGCCAAGGAAGGGATCAAATTTATCTGGCAAAATATCCCCCAAGCTATCCTCAGCCAATATTTTCCGAACATTTCCCTGTTTCAGGCGATCATCCTGGTCAGCGTCATCCCTTTTATCATCGGCATCTATATTGTCTATCAGGCTTTATTCCAACTTAAAAATACCCGGGCTTTCTTGCTGATCAGCCTAGCCATCTCTACTTCTCTCCTTTCTTGGTTCCGCCTGATTCAGTTCCGCCTCTCGCTGTTGTTTTTGGGAGTCATCCTGACCATCCTCTTTGCCATGTTTTATGATGATCTTAAAGCCTATCTCAGCAAGACGAAATTCACGAAGAAAAAACAATGGATAGCCCCCTTATTTATCCTGCTTCTTCTGCCGACCATGGTTCTTCCCGCGGTGGTCAGCGCTCTGCAAGTACCGACTCCCACCGAAAGCGAAATTGCCGCTTTTTCCTGGCTGAAAGAGCATACACCCCCTCAGTCGGGAGTTCTTGCCCGCCTGGAAGAAGGTTATCTGGTGACTTATTTCGCCCGGCGGAGAAATGTGATGGACGAACGCTTTGGAACTGTCCGTGACGTCGGAACGCGTCTGGCAGACACGAACACTTTATATCATACTACATTACAAACTATTGCCCTGGACTTGTTGGACAAATATAATATCCAGTATATCATCCTGACCTCGCATGCCCAGCAGACAGCAGGGATAAGCTCTTTGCCTTATCTCAGCAAGAAGTGCTTTGAATTAGTCTATCATGAAAGCGATCAACAAGGTGATGGCGTACGGATCTATCGTGTTCGCTGCACGGTCGGAGAATTAAGGACATAAGTAAAAATCCCAACCGCAGCAGAGCTGCGGGGCATTTAATAACAATGAATATGAGATTTTTACTCTTGAAAATGGGTCGCAGTAGAACTGCGGAGTATTAGACCCATTTTCATTGAATAAACACGAAAATCCGGAAATAACCGCGATGGCAAAAAAACAAACACAAAAACCGAAGAACCTTGAACGCTCAGTATTCTTCCAGCACTGCCTGCGCTATCAGAAAATATATCTTCTCCTCCTCTTTCTCCTGCTCAGTAGTTTTATCTTTTTTAACAACGCCCAGGACGGAAAACCACTCCTCGCTGATGCGGAGAGCTATTACCATCTCGCGGAAGCGAAATCTCTCTCGGTAAGAAACTTCCATTATGCTCCATTGGCTTTTCTGGAAGAACAGGGAGGAATGCTTTCGCTGGTCTTTCTGGCGCTGATCCTTGCCATTCTTACTTTGTTCAACATCTGGACTATCTTTCGAAAACTGAACTTCTCGGCCACACATACGTTCATCTTCTCGCTCATTCTGATCCTCACTCCGGCGTTTATGAGAAGCGCAACAAGCCTTTCTTCCGCCCTCTTGTATCTTTTTCTGCTGAGCCTCTCGTTTGTACTCTTTTTCCATTGTCAGCAAAAGATCCGTTACCTCGCCGTCTTCCCCAGCCTGGCCATTGCCTGCCTTGACCAATTCAGCGTTCTTCTTACCTTGATCATCTTCGCTCTCTCTGCGTTGAACAGCGAGAGGAACAGCCGCCGGCTGATCTGGATTAGCAGCGGTGTCCTGCTCCTTGCCGCGGGTGCGACAACTTTCATCTTTGATATCTCTTTCCTCAGCGGGCCATTTCACACCTCGCAATTAGCACGTGATCTTATCTCTGATTTTGGAAGTTTCAGCGGGATGAGTTTTTTCGTCTTTGTTCTCGGCCTGCTTGGGTTGGTCATTTCCTGGCCGCGAAAAGTTTCTTATTTTCTGCTTTATCTGGTACTCCCTCTCCTCGTCCCGGCCTATGTTTATAATCCGGAAGCCCTCTTCCCATTGAGCATTATCTTTATCTTCTTTGCTACCAGAACGATTCTCACGTTTCTCCGACACCAGTGGCAGCTCCCCATCCTGCAGCGCTTTACGGTATTCCTGCTGTTTCTGGGAATTCTGTTCTCTTCCCTTTCTTACATCTCCCAGATAGAGAGCGCCGGCCTGCAGCGCGATGATCTCGAAGTCCTGCACTGGATGAAAGAGTACCTGCCGGACGAAGCCATCGTTGCTTCCTTCCCCGAAGACGCAGATTACCTTCGTTATTTTGCTGGAAAAGAGATTTTCTTTGCGTACCACTTTCAGGATCCGGAAAAAGAAAACAACAATTCTCTGATCCTGGACGCAGAATATGTCCAACAACTGTTCCCGCTTCTGGAGAAAAACGGGATTGGCTATCTTTATATCTCCACTTCTGCTGCTGAGCAGCTTCCCCGAGAAAGGGGGTTATTTTTCCTCTTCCAAAACGAAAGATTTAAATTGCTTTATTCCAGCGGAGAGAGCGGGGTCTGGAAATTTGATCTTTCTGCTTCAGAAGGAGGGTAGAAACAGTAACCAAAGATTGTTCCATCCCAAAAAATGTGCAAAAAAACGGTGAAAAATCTTGTCTGCGATTGCAGACTATAACCAAGAGTGGTTTCCCATGAATGTTTTTGTCTCCATTATCATCTGGATCAGTTACGTAGTCTCATTATATTTCTCGATCTTTCTGCTGCTCGTCTACTTTGATCAGAGAAAATCTTTTCGCGAGGAGAAAAGGGGAGTAGAGATTGTCGCCTATCCTTTTATTTCCATCCTCGTTCCGGCCAAGAATGAGGAGAAAACGATAGAGAAAACACTGCGATCGATAGACAATCTCGATTATCCCCGAGAAAAGATCGAGGTGTTTGCGATCAACGATGGCTCTCACGATCAAACGGAAGAAGTTATCAGACGCTTTATCATCAATAAGCCGCACTTCACGCTTCTTTCCCATCCTAACCGCGGCAAAGCCGCTTCTCTCAATCGAGCTTTAGCTTTGGCCAAAGGAGATTTTTTCGCTTGTCTTGATGCAGACTCGTTTGTCCATCCTCAGACACTGCGCAAGATGGTTGCGTTCTATCAACGGGAAAACGATCCGACGATTGCCATCATCACGCCAGCGATGAAAGTCGCTGACCCCCAGACGATCCTGCAGAAAATCCAATGGCTGGAATACTTGGTGATGATCCTTTTCGGCCGTATCACCAGTGTTCTTCATTCTCTCTATGTTGCTCCCGGCCCTTTCTCTTTATACCAGACAGAGATCATCCGCAGTTTGGGTGGATTCGATGAGAAAAACATTACTGAGGACCAGGAAATCGCCTATCGCGTTCAGCTTCAACAATATAAGATCAGGCAATGCTTTGATGGATACGTGTATACCACTGCGCCAGCTACATTAAAACCATTTTACCACCAGCGCCGCCGCTGGTACTTGGGAAGCATCCTCTGCCTTCACCAGTATCGGGAAATGATTGCCAATAAAAAATATGGAGATTTTGGATTGATGCAGATGGTCAAGAACACGGCGGGGTATTTTCTGGCGGTTGCCGGAATCACCATCTCTTTTTATTATATTGTCCTGCCCCTCCTGCGGATGATGCGCCGGGCAGCGGCGATCAACTATGACGTGATTAACTATGCCCTCCACTTTAAATCCAATATCAATGTGTTCACGTTTCTTCTTCTTGATTTCAAGCTGGTCTTTCTCCTGATCTCCCTCTTTATTATCGGCTTTGTCTTTTTTTATGCCGCTCATCGGAACGCCGGGGAGAAGATACACAAAGCCGGTTGGTTTCCGATCTTTCCTTATTTTGTAGGATATTATCTGCTCAAAGGGTTTATTCTCCTGATCTCCCTCGGCCAATTTTCACGGAGTAAGAAGATCAAATGGTAACACCATCCGAAGAAGAGAATCAAGAACCGGTGGAGAACAACCACCCGGCAAAAAGATCAAGAGATAAATCCTGGCGGACAATCAGTACAGACAAATATATCATTGCAGGGGTAATCACCGCCCTTATTTTCGGATTAGGGCTGACTCTCGGACTCGTTCTGGAAGACGCCCGTTACGGGCTGGTCCAGCAGGTGAATCAGGACCAGGAAGTGCGTTATCTCAGCCTGCAATTACAGTACCTCTTCCTTTCCACGTTCCAGAATGACAACAGCTGTCCGATCCTGGCGGCGACACTCCAGGAGACGATCGCCGATCTTTCTGCATCGTTAAATGATGTTATCTCTTTTGAAGAGAAGAAGACGTATGACGATGCCCGAAAGCTTAGCGTCGAACGGCGTTATCTTCTCGATAATCTGCGTTATTGGCTTCTCGCCAAAGAGAGCAAGAAGAAATGCAATCTGGACATCGTTTCTGTGGTCTATTTCTATCGCAAAGAATGTCCTGCCTGCGCCGGGCAGGGGACAATTCTTACGTATTACAAGAATCTCCTGGGAGATCGGCTCCTCGTCTTCCCGATCAACATTGATTTGATAGAACACGAGCCGATGGTCAAGATTATCCAGTCGCAATATAATGTGACTTCATTCCCCACGCTGGTCATCGATGAGACGATCTATGAAGGAGGCGCAGACAAAGAACAGCTCCAGAACATCATCTGCTCTTCGCTGCGGGATGCGCCGCAATGTCCAGAATGAATGGCGCTCGGTTCGTTCTTCACTGGAGCAAGAGCCTGATCGAGAAGCATCCGGTCGCGACACTTCTTCTGTTCTCACTTGTCGTCCGGCTGATCTACCTTTTTATTCAGTCAACTCTTTGGTGGGATTCGTTTGTGTATATCGGCATGGGAAAATTTCTCTTCTCTGGAGGAGAAGCAGGCTTTTTTGAGATGTTCCGCCCCCTGCTCCATCCTTTCATCCTTGGAATGTTCTGGAAAGCCGGGTTTGATCTGCTGGTCAGCGGCCCGATCCTGGATATCGTCTTTTCTCTCGCCGTGGTCATTATAACCTACAAAATTGGCACAACAATATTTGACAAAGAGACGGCATTCGACGCGGCCGCAATCTGCAGTGTGATGCCTTTCTTTCTGATGCATACCGGGCTGATCCTGACCGAACCATTGACGATGGCGCTCAGCCTGGGAGCAGTCTATCTTTTCGTTCTCAATCGCGGATATTTTTTCGCCGGCCTGCTGGCCGGCTTTTCGTTTCTGGCTAAATTTCCTCAGGGGATTATTTTGCCGCTGCTGATCGTTGTTCTTTTTCTGCAGAAGAAGTCTGTCTGGGAAAAAACAAAGCACACTTTCTTGCTGCTTGTTGGCTTCGGTGCGGCGACACTTCCTTATTTCTTTTTCAACCAGAGTACGCTCGGCAATCCATTTGCCCCGCTGCAGGCTGGTTCCTGGATCGTCACGACGGCAACCTGGTTATATGGATCGGGAGTCTCTTATTATTTCACCCACTTCTTTTTGATCTATCCTTTCTTTCTGTTTTTCTTTGGCTATCTTTATTTCTTTTTCCAGAAAATGGTCGTGGAAAAAAAGATTCACGATCGCTCCGCTTTTCTGCTCGTGGTCATTTGCCTGGCCACTATTGGCTATTTTCTCAGCGTTCCACGTAAAGAGCCGCGCTACCTTGTGGTGATTGTGCCTTACCTGGCTTTGCTTTCGACAGCGATGGCCGGTAGAGCCTATCATTGGCTCCGTCAGCAGAAAAAACCGGCGCTGTATCCAAAATCATTTATCATTGCCTGTCTTGTCCTGATAATTGCGTTTATCCCCGGCCCGCTTTCTTTTGAACCGCCGGCGTACCCGGACGATCTTGACCGGGTATTCGCTCAGTATCCGACGGCCTTGCCGATCATCTCCAGCAATCCTCTTCCGGCAGCACTTACCGATAATAAAATCATCTCTTTGGGAAATATGGAATATGCCGCAGCGGTCTATGCCCAACACAAAGAAGAGGCTGGACTGCTCTTTCTGACGGATTGCGATCTCATCTGCTCCCCAGATGATTCCTCCTGCCCACAGCAGAAAGAGCAATTGATCCAGCAGATTGATCGAGAAAATCTGCTTCTATTTGACAAAACAATTAAAAGCTGTACGAGTAGATTGTACCAATTGTCCAGAGGAAGAGAATAATGAATGAAAAAATACTGAGCATAAAAGCATACGCCGACCTGCTGAGAACAAGACAATGGTATAAGAATCTCGTCGTCTTTCTGGCCATCTTCTTTTCCGGCAGCATGTTCAGTTGGGAAGCCTGGCAGCAAACGATCATTGCTTTTTTCGTGCTTTCTTGGGTCTCCTCGGCGGGGTACATCATCAACGATCTTCAAGACCGCCGGGAAGATCAGCATCATCCGGAACGAAGAACACGGCCGCTGGCTGCGGGGAAAATCTCGCCAACGGCCGCATTATTCACGGCTTTCCTCCTGCTGGGAGCAGCAGCGTGGATTTCCTGGGGGATGAATGGATTTTTTGCGGGCATTGTTGGCGCATTTTTCGCGCTCTCTGTGGTTTATACTTTTTTTCTCAAAAGAATTATCTTCGCCGATATCCTGACCATCGCTACTTTGTTCGTCTTCCGCGCGGTCGCCGGAGCGGCAACCATCTCGGTCTTCATCTCGCCCTGGCTCATTCTTGTCCCTTTTTTCCTGGCCTTGTTTCTCGCCGCCGGCAAACGCCATAGTGAATTATATCTGCTCGATGAGAAAGCGGCGGCAACAAAAAAAGTCTTGCAGGAATATACCCAGGAATTAGCCCGGTCGCTGATGATCATTTCTACAACCCTGCTCATCTTTTCCTATGCTTTGTATTCTTTCCTCAGCGAACATACACTGCTGATCATCACCTTGCCGTTGGCGTTATACACTATTTTCCGATTTTATGGATTTATCTGCGCGCACTCGCCAATTGCCCGCCAACAAGAGAAAATTTTTAAAGATCCGGCATTCCTCATTGGTATGATCCTTTGGATACTGGCTGCGGCCGTCATCATTTATGCTTTATGAAAAGACCAAAATTCGAAAAATATCTGGACGTTATTTTCCGCGACATCACTACATTTGGCAGCTTTGCTTTCCATTTTTTCCTGATTCTGTTTGTCCTTGCTCTGGGCCATTTTTTTCTTGTCTGGCAGCTGCTGTTTGCGTTCTTTTTTACGCTGTTAGTTACGGTGATCATCCGCCAGTTTTACTTCAAGGACCGGCCGCTGAAGCAAGCGCATGGTAATTTCGTCGAGAAGATAGATGCTGCTTCTTTCCCCAGCCTGCATACTGCCCGGATCGTTGCCATCGTCCTGCTTCTGCTTGATTTCATTCAGAACAATACGGTGACCGCGTTTCTCTTGGGATTTTCCATCCTCGTCATCTATTCACGGGTCTATTTAAAGAAGCATGACTGGGAAGACGTGGCGGGAGGGATGATTTTGGGTGTGGTGACCTTCTTTCTGGCGTTGTTGGTGTGAGAACGCTAGTTTTTGTGGAAAGAGGTCACTGCTCTTGGGGGGGTATAACGGGTGTTAGTTTCAATAAGCGGGCGGGCTCACTTGAAGAGGGAGAATTTTTTTGTCAATTCAGAAACAGTATTCCAATCTCCAAATATCGCAATTCCATAATATTCCAGATCAGCTTCTTTTGTTTGTTTGCTTCTCTCAATTTGTTCTTGATATGTTCCAATCGTCATTGTATTTGTAAAATCAACAAATTTAATATTATTAGCAATCAAACCTTGCCTTAATATTCTAAGCTGATTTGAATTTCTTGCTTTAAGAACCATGAATGGAATTTCTGATATATTTGCGTGGCTGTTCCCATCTGCATCTGCATAGTCGGTTAATCTTAATTCTTCTTTGTTTTCCACACTTGCTCCAAGACCAACAATCATATGAGCAAGAGAATTCATAGCTACACCGACGTCTATTTTCTCATTCAATACAGCCACTAATTTATTTGAAAATTCTCCCATATAATATGTAATAAATATATTATATATAAATTTAACGCCCGCCCGCTTACTTTGGATTTTTCGGCTTCGCCGAACGTTGCACTAAAATCCAACCTCTATCTAGGGAAACTAACAGGAACCGATGTTATACGCAATCTACCTCTGTCTCACTTTCACAAAATCCCCTAAGGTAAACTCGGCCGATTTCTGGGAAGAAACGATTTCCCCGCCAACCACTTCATCAAGCACAATTAAGGTCAAGCCCAAGATCTTCTGCAATTTCTGTGCTGTTTCCAAACTCGGTTTTACTGTTCCCGATTCCCATTTGCTGACCACGCTTTCCCGTTCTTGCAAGAATGCCGCAAAATCTTCCTGGCTCAGCTCGCTGCGTTCCCGTGCTGTCCGAAGAAGTTTGGAGAAATCATCAATCACTTTCCATTCTGTCTCCGGTTTTATATTTCGGGAAGAAGAAGTAGGGGATCCCGTAGTTGTAGAATAACTCTGCTGAGGAGTCTGCAGTCGTTTTCCATGCTTCCCACAATAAGAACAGACAGACAATTCTACTCCTTCAACAATGGTGCGTGAAAGTTCTCCCGTCCGCCCACACATCTCACACAATGCCATTTCATAACCTAAAATGAGAAGCCCTATTAAAACCTTTTGATACCCAAAAAGACCACCCATCCATAAACTATTTAAAACGAACTTCGCCTCAAAAATTCATGGATTTTGTGCTCTTTCTCAGAAATCAGTTTCTGCCCCTCTTCGCAGCCGTTACGATCATCGTCTGGATCATTATGCCCCATTGGATTAAGCGCGCCCAGAACGCTGGTCTTACCGGCAAGGATATCCACAAAAATAACAACCAGCAAGTGGCGGAAATGGGCGGGATTGTTGTTCTTCTTGCTTTCCTGATTGGAATCATGAGTTATATCGCCATGCGCGTTTTTCTTCTCCACGCCAACACGAACATCGCTTCCATCCTGGCCGTACTTACTGCCGTTCTTATCGCCGGCGTGATCGGCATCATCGATGACATCCTCGGTTGGAAGCTTGGCCTGCGCCAATGGCAGAAACCGCTGCTCACCTTACTCGTCGCCGCGCCGATCATGGCGGTCAACGCCGGAACACGTCTGATGCATCTGCCTTTTCTTGGACTTACTGATCTGGGAATTCTCTACCCATTAATTGTCATTCCGGGAATTATTGTGATGACGACCAATGGTTTCAACATGCTCGCCGGCTACAATGGATTGGAAGCGGGACAAGGAATCATCATCCTCACCACTCTGGCATATTTCGCGGCCAGTACCGGTTCCTCTTGGACAGCCGTTGTCGCTTTATGCATGGTCGCTGCTCTTCTCGGCATGCTCATCTTCAATACATATCCGGCAACAGTTTTTCCGGGGGACACGCTGACTTATTCCGTCGGCGCACTGGCCGGCATTATCGCCATCATGGCCAATCTGGAAAAAGTGATCATCATCCTGTTCATTCCCTATATCCTGGAATTTTTCCTTAAGCTGCGCGGCAAGTTTCAGAAAGAAAGTTTCGCTCAGGTTGAGGATGATGGAACATTGAAACCACGCTATGAACAGAATTATGGATTAGAGCATCTTGCTGTCCGCTTCCTGAACAGGCTAAAAGTGAGAACGACAGAACGAAAAGTAGTCTCTCTTCTTCACGGCTTTCAACTCTGTTTTGTGATCATTACGATTACGATCTCACGAGGTCTTTTACAATGAAAAGAGAAAATCTTCACCTCGTCGTACTCATCCCGGCCTATAATGAAGAACAGACTATTGGCAACGTTATCCGTTCCATTCCCCGTGATTGTGCCGGAAAAGTAGACGTACTTGTACTCAACGACGGTTCTCAAGACAACACCGTCCTGGCCGCAAAAGAGGCCGGCGTTGATCATATCGTCTCTCACAACACCAATAAAGGGCTGGGCATTACGTTTCGTGATGGCATTGATGAAGCCTTGAAGATGGGAGCAGATATCATCGTCAACATTGATGCTGACGGACAGTTCAACCCTCTAGACATTCCGCGCTTGATTCAGCCCATTCTGGACCATCAAGCAGACATGGCTACCTGCTCACGCTTCAAAGACCCGCGCCTAACCCCTAAGATGCCCGCAATCAAGATCTTCGGCAACAAAATTTTTGCGAGAATCCTTAATCTCTTCCTCAAGAAGAATTATTACGACACCCAATGCGGCTTCCGCGCCTATTCCAAAGAAGCAGCATTAAACTTGGTCTTATTTGGGCGATTTACCTATACTCAGGAAGTCTTTATCGATCTGGTCAAGAAAGGTTTCCGCATCGTCGAAGTGCCCTGCCGGGTTATCGGCGAACGAAAAGGAAAATCACGCGTTGTCAAGAACGTCTTTTCTTATGGGCTCAAAGTATCCCTGATCATCCTCCGCAGCATGCGTGATTACGAGCCATTCAAGTTCTTTGGACTTACGGGGATATTTCTCTTCCTGCTCGGGCTGTTCAGCAGTTTTGTCCTGTTCATCCGCTGGCTGTTTATCGAACGCATCGATCCTTACCTGATCGTTGTTTACGCAAATGTTTTCCTGATCATCATCGGCGTTCTCTTGACGATTCTCGCCCTCCTCGCCGATATGCTCGACCGCAACCGAAAATTACAAGAAGATGTCCTCTATCGGTTTCGAAAACAGGAAGTAGAATTCTCTAATAGGGGTTTTGACAAAAAGAATTCCAAACCCCAAAAGAGGAAGTAGAAAATGTGCGGGATCTGCGGCTTCAATGGGGAAGATAAGAGCTTGCTCAGGCAGATGAATACACTGCTCACGCATCGCGGACCAGACGGAGAAGGATTCTACAGCGATGGAAAAGTAAGTTTAGGCCACCGCCGTCTATCGATCATCGATCTTTCCCCGGCCGGCAAACAGCCGATGACAAATGAAGATCAAACAGTCTGGATTACGTTCAACGGCGAGATTTATAACTTTCCTGAACTCCGCAAGGAATTGGAGAAACGTGGTCATTCTTTTTCATCTCATACCGATACAGAAACGATTATTCACGGTTATGAAGAATGGGGTGAAAATGTCCTGCAGAAGCTCAATGGCATGTTCGCTTTTGCTTTGTGGGATACTAAAACGGAGATGCTCTTTCTCGCCCGAGATCGTCTTGGTGTAAAACCATTATATTATTTTTGGAATGGAGAAAAATTCGTGTTCGCCTCAGAAATTAAATCCATCCTCGCCGATCAAACTATCCCGCGCACGCTGAATCAAAACGCAGTACGGCAGTATCTCAATCTCCGCTATATCCCTGGTGAAGAAACACTCTTTCAACAGATCAGCATTCTTCCCCCCGGACAGCTGATCATGCTCCGCGGCAAAGAATTTCTGATCAAAAAATATTGGGATCTGCCCTCCCAGCAGAATGGAAAAATGGGCACGGCAGTTGAAGTCCGCGAGCGTTTGCAGGAATCGGTCCGGAAGCGATTGGTCGCCGACGTTCCGGTCGGAGTATACCTCTCCGGCGGCATTGATTCCGCAGGGATAACTGCTCTCGCCGCCAAACTCAAGCAGGACGAAACGGTCAAGACTTTTTCTGTCGGCTTCGACCATAGCAGCGAAGTCGACGAGCTATCTCGGGCTAAAATTATCGCTCAACATTGCCGTACCGACCACACGGAAATTGTCGTCAACGGCAGTGTTGCAGAATTACTTCCAAAATTGCTCTGGCATCTTGATCAGCCGCATGGCGATCCGGTGATTATCCCCCAATTTCATCTTTCTGAAAAAGCAAGAGAGAAAGTGAAAGTTGTCCTCTCCGGCGAAGGAGCAGATGAGCTGTTGGGCGGATATGTCCAATACAAAACCATGCTCAGAGCGCAGAAAATCCAGGGAATACCCGCGTTATTCAGGAAAAATGCTGTCCGCGCTGTTCCCGTAAAAATACTGGATTACTTCTTTGATTATCCCGTTTCACTCGGAGAAAAAGGCAAAGAGAAAGTGCTTGATTTCCTCGGAAATCTTCATGATGAAGAAAAAGCTTATGCCGACCTGATCTCCATCCTCAGCAACAAAGACCGGAAAAGACTGTTCCTGCACCAGAAAAAAGAAGATGAAAGATTATCCGGGAAGGGAAGATTGTCTATCAAAAGAGAATCACCGATTGAGGGAAGTTTGTTCCAAAAAGAACGCCAGCCGCTTCTCCATCGGATGATGTATTTCGACACGAAAACGTGGCTGCCTAATTATGTTCTCTTTATTAACGATAGAATGACGATGGCCAATGGGATTGAGGGAAGAACACCTTTCCTGGATTATACGTTTGTAGAACACGCTCATCATCTTCATCATTCGCTCAAGCTGAACCAGCAGCAGAATAAAGTGATTCTGCGTGAAGCGCTCAAACCGCTGCTTCCTCGCAAAATCGTCGAAGGAAAGAAACACGCGTTCTTCACGCCCCTCGACCGGTGGTACAAAGAAGAACTAAAAGGCCTGGCGGAACAGCTCTTTACCCCATCCTCCGTCACCGCCAGAGGGATGTATAATTATGAGTATCTTAAGAATATCTGGGAAAAATATCCAAAATCACCATTATTATATGGAAAACAGCTTTTTACGGTAATCAATCTCGAACTGTGGCAGCGGCAGTTTATTGATCAGGAGAAGCTCGCGCCGCAGAAGTTATCAACTTTACTATGAGAACAGCAAAACTATGAAAACAGCAAAAACACGGATCATGACCATTGATCTCGAGCCAGATCTCGGTTCACGGGAATGTAAAAGCATGATTGAAGTCATTCCAAAACTGCTCAACTTCTTTGATGACCAAAAGATCAGGGCAACATTCTTTACAGTTACATCTCTCTTAGAAAAATATGAGTCACAGATTACAGAAATTGCAAAGAAGCATGAGATCGCTTCTCATTCGCATACGCATCATGCGCTGAATCCCGTTAATGCGCGCTGGGAAATGGAAAAATCGCGGGAAGTTCTCAAAGAACACGGAATCAATGTCTATGGATTCCGCGCGCCAATGTTTGTTACGACAAAAGATCATCTTAAACTCGTCAAAGAAACAGGATACACCTACGACGCTTCGTTCGCCCGCTATCTGCCGACACGCTATCGAAATCTGACTCTGCCGGGGAAACCATTTGTTAAAGAAGGGATCCAAGAATTCCCTACTCCGAATTTTGTGTATCCTTTAGTTAATTCGGGAATGCCTTACCTCAAATTATTTCATCCCATTTCACGTTCTTTTCCCAAGCCTTACCTGTTCTATCTTCACCCCTGGGAATTCCTGAAAAAAACAGACTTGACAGGAAATGCTCTGCTCACCCACAACTGCGGACAGAAAGCATGGACAATTTTCGAGAGGTATATTGAAAGATGTGGCGGGAAATGGCTGGGGTGTAGAGCGTGGATGGAAAACGAAATGCGGTCAAAAGCAGACTAACATTAAATCCCCAATTCTTTCCTCAAACGATGTCCAATCTTCTTCGTCAGCCATAACGGCAGCATTTTCCAAACCGCAACAAAAAATCGATATTTCGCCTGATGAGGATCGACAATCGGCACTTCTTTTCCATTCCACATCTGGAAATAAGAAGGCAGATCCATGAGCAGCGGCCCCCATTTCTGTTTGTATTCAAATTGGCCGGATTCTTCACGGACTCTGCCAAAATCAAACCAAACAAAATTATTCACACAGGCCCAACGAATACATTCCCAATGGACCGCATCATTTGAGCGTAACTCTTGGAACGTAGGATCAGAGATAGCAATGATAATATGAACACGATCACGATAACAAAGACCAAAGAGCGCAGCAATTAATTTCCCCGTACTTTTGTCATACGCCCCCAGGATTTTACCTAACTTTTTGTTAACTAGTTTAAGATAAAATTGTCTGAAATAATCAATACCATAACAAGGACTACCGAAATGTCGCATATTTTTGACGTAGAGGTCATAAAGCATGTCAATCTCAGAAACAGAGATGTCCTTTACTTCCACTAGATCTCCTGCTTTCTTGATCGCTTTTCGTTTTGATTTCTGGATATTATTCCAAACCTCTTCCTCACTTCCTAATTTTAACACAAACCGCTTGTAGATATTTTTCTTCACCATCACCGCTGATAAAGGAGCATCAAACTCTTCCATCCCGCCGCGGATTTCCAGATCATCAAAAGTACTGCCGTATTTTTCACGCAGTGCATCTACGATCGGTGCGACACCTTCTTTCTCACCGGCAAAACCGCCGTATTCCAGATAGGCCGTGGAAAGGATACGGTTGCCAAATAATAAGCTCTTTACCTCCACAAAAGGGAGGATTGTCTTCACTTCATCACTGTCTTCATCACCGTCTATGGCCGCCGCAAAGAGATAACGGCAGGAAAATGCCGAAGAGATGAATTCAGCATACGCGGAAGTGTGAAAAAAAAGATGAGCATTTCGATTAAGGAAAGAGAAAATACGCTGATCAACTGAGGATAAGAATTCGATCTTCAAATTGTTGCACCCACCCCCAGCAAGAAAATTCCGATTACAATTAAAATCATCCCTAACCAGCGATAAGAAGTAATTTTCTCTTGGAGGAAATAACCAGATAAGAAAGCAACCCAGATATAACTTAGCGCTGCAAAAGGGTAGAGGAATGAAAGATCTCCAAAACGCAGTGCGAAAACAAAGAGGAGAGCAGAGAATCCATAACAGACAAGACCGCCACAGAGGTAAGGTGATAGTAACAAGAAAGTGCGCGTTGTTCTTTGAGAAATGGAAATCTTGAGGAAGAGCGCTCCAATAGCTCCGATAAATGTGCTTAGTACTGTTAGACTGATTCCTATGCCCAGATTACTAACCATAACGCTAATTCCCGCTCCCTCCAATAAAAATAATCCCAAAAAAAATAAGAATGATTGCTGCAATCTTAAAACTATTGAAAGATTCATGAAAAACAGCAACTGCAATGATTAATACCCAAACAAAAGTAAGGGCAATAAATGGATATAATTGAGAGAGATCGCCTTGTCGTAGTGCAAAAATTAGCAGTAATGAGCCGACCCCATAGAAAAAGAAACCAATCAAAAGAGGATAATTAAACAAGATGCCTTGAAGATTAAAAGAGAAAGAACGGGCACCGAATTTGAAAAAGAGCTGCCCAAAAGCAGTAAATAAAGTACACAGAACCATCAGAATTATTCCCTTTCGTAAAGAACGAGAAAGATTCATTATCGTTGGTCACCATAATATTCATTTAAGATCGTGATTATTTTCTTGATTTCTTTTCTGGGACGATATAATGCCAGTGTCAGATGCTCTTGTTCAGCATGAAATGCTTTATGATTCCCTCTCTCAAAACAGTGGAATGTCCTCATCACTCCAAACTCCACCCCCCTTCTTTCCAATGCCTGCTGTACGATAGTTCGATCTTTCTCTAAAAGGACAAGATACAGCCCCGCATCGTGAATATTTCCTCGCAAGAGAGGAACGCTGGAGATCAGTTTCTCTTTGAGAAAGATGGCATTCCTCCGCCGCACGGCTAACATTCTGTCGTATCGTCGCCATTGATGGAGAACTACGCGCCGTGCATACGACGAATGGCCATAGGTCAATGGTTCGGGCTTCTGCAGCAACTCTTCACGCAACAGCGGCCGGAAAAAACGATACAGAAACGGAGAAAAGAAGAAAAGTGCTGCACAAGTCCTGATCGCTGCTTCGCGGACATAGCGAGAAGGCAGGGAAGGCAGGCGTGGAATCGTCATCTTTTCTTTACTGGCAATCAAACCACCGCAAAAGCCGATATTCTTGCTTATCCCAAAAGAATAGATCGCATACGAACCAAAACCGCCGACGAGCTTATTTTCCCAGCGCGCTCCTAACGCCTGTGCACAATCTTCGATTAAAAGAACATTCCGACGCTTGCATGCCGCAGCAATAACGCCCATCTCTGGTACAAATCCAAGATTATAAACGATCAGCAGGGCATCGACCTGCGGTAAAACACGCATGATCTCGACAAGGTCGACAACCACACCACAATCATAAAAAACAGGAACGCAGCCACTTCGACGAACAGCATCCAGCACTACCTGACAAGTGAAAGCAGGGACGCCAATTTTGTGTACACCTTTTTCAACACGACAATGTGACAAAACAAGGCGTAACGCTTCTCTCCCTGAACCAGTCCAATAATGATACGGAAGTTCCACTGAACGATGCAGTGATGATATCGGCTGCGGAAAGAAAGCGGCAGCCAAATCATCCCAGCGGGGTGTAATTCGTTGCTGACTGAATAACATGAAGCCTTCTTTCACAAATCTATTTAAATAAGTTGCGGAGTAAATGTGCAAACTGGAGAATCACGATGAAAATCTGTTACATCAACCCAACCAACAATATTCGCCGCCCGATTGCTGAGCTTTCTGAAATTCTCGCCAAAGAAGGCCATCAGGTGAGCGTCGTTTTTCCCCTCAGTGCTGATTGCCCAACAAAAAATTGGATCGCCAATGATCGCATAGGAAAAAATCAAATAACCCGCTTTCCGGTAAGATCATGGTATTTCTCCCCGCTGCGCTATTCTTTTCCGAACATTGTTGTCCTCTGGAGAACAACGCGAAAAATCTTCAAAGAGAATGATCATGTTCATATCTGGGAATATTATTATCCTCTCTCGGTCTTCCCGCTTCTTTATGCTCTTCTCACTGGAAACAGAAAAAAAGTAATCTTGACTACTGACGGTTTTGTCGGCTATTCTTATCAGCCAAAAGAACCGCGCTGGCTGACACCGGCATTTAAGATGTATACTCAACTCTTTGCCCGCTTCCTCTTTAAGATCCCCAAAACAATGACGACGTACGGTGAAGCGATGCTGCCCTACGCCAAAAAAGCCGGCGTACCGCTTCACAAACTGCGGGTCATCCCGACGGGAATTCACCTGTCGCGCTTCCAGAACATTTCGGAAAAGAAAGTAGAAGCGTTGAAAGCAGAGTTTGGGATAAAAGATGAAAAAGTTATTCTCTTTGTGGGAATGCTTACCAAAAGAAAAGGTACGGACAAAGTTGTTACAATCAGCTCCCAGTTGTTGGATGAAGGGATGAACATCAAGACACTGATCGTCGGCGATGCTCATGGAGAAAATATGTTCAAAAAGCTTGTCGCGGAAAAATACAAAGATCAGATCATCTTCACCGGCGGAAGAAAAGATATCCCTGAATTCATGAGATTAGCGGATGTTCTGCTCCTTCCCTCTGAGGGGGAAGGCTTGCCCGGCGTGGTCATGGAAGCAATGGCGTCTGGATTGCCGGTCGTGGCGACGGATGAGGGGTGTACGCCGGATTTGATTGATAATGGAAGAGAAGGGTATCGGGTTAAAGAGGGGGGATACAAAATGGCTGTTCAAAAATTACTCCAAGACGAGGGAATAGAAGACAAAAAAAAGAACTATCTCTTAAAAATAATTAATTTCAAGTGGGAAACTATCACTAAGAGGTATAAAAATCTGTATATCAACTAAAAAGATGAGGAATAATCTCAAAGAAGAAAAGAGGAAGCTTGTTTATACCGTTCTCTCTTCTGAGAATACGGTCAGAAATTCTATTCATGCATCAATTATCCAACGCCTCAGACCAGAATTCTCTGAAATAATCATCATTTGCTACGGAGAGAGATATCAAAAAACAGAAGGAAACATCACTTATATCAGCGGGAAATATAGAGATTGGTTGAGAGCAATACCCGACATCAAAGAGCTATCACTGATCTACAGCAACGATTATTTTCTGGGAGGATTGATGGGGGTGCTCCTCAAAAAAATAAAGAAAGTGCCTCTTTTCATCCGTATCGGCAGTCCTTGGAAATATGAACTAACTTCTCCTCTTGCCTTAGCGAAAAGTATTGCCGTAAAAATCATCCGCCCGCTAATTATTAGGAATAGCGATTATGTCATCTACAACTCAAAAGCCGTTGTCCAGCAGAGAGTCCCCCATCGCTACAGAGTAATTTACAACGGAATCGATACCACTCTTTTCAAGCCTCTCGAAATCGAGAGAATAGATCCAAAAAAATTAAATGTGGTATACATTGGTAACCTTAATCTCGAAAAAGGCTTAGAATATCTCTTCGAAGCAACAAAAGGCTTGACAGAGAAGATAACACTCAGCATCGTTGGTGACGGCCCCTTGCGTAAAGAGCTCACACAAAAATATCCCTATGCTCACTTTTATGGAAGAATACCACAGAAAGAGATCCCGAGAACAATCAATCAACACGACCTCCTCGTCCTCCCCACGTTGGTGGAATCATTCCCGAACGTCTTGTTGGAGGCCATGGCCTGTGGGAAACCCATCATTGCGACGAATATTTACGGCATCCCCGAGATCGTAAAAGACCAGCAAGAAGGCTTCCTCATCAAACCTAAAGACAGCAAAGAATTAAAAGAAAAAATTGAGGACATCATGAACCATCCAGAACAGGCAAGAAAAATGGGTCTCCGCGGGATAGAAACCGCAAGATTGTACGACAGTAAAAAACAGGTTGAAGAGATGTATCAAGCCCTCCTTGCCATCAAAACATGAAAAAACAGGCCTATTATCTCCTCGTACTGAGTATCTTTCTTCTAGCAAATGCAACACTACGCTACGGAGAATATGAAACAGGAGTCCACGAACAAGTACACCCCAAATTGTACCGTCTTGAAAATCAGGATTATTTGAAAAATGATTGGTACACCAATAGCGTCAGCCAATTCGATGCTAGAACATATTATCTAAAGAGTATCATGTTTCTAAGCCTGATCACGGGAAGTATTCAAAGCATCGAATTCATCATCTATATTATAATTTACCTCCTCTTGTATCTCTCTCTCTACTACTTAGCGTTGTATTTTGTCGAAAACCATGAAAAAAGTTTCTTGATCACAACAATCAGTTATATCGCGATCAGCCTTTCGCTTGATGAAACAGATCTAACGAAGCTGATCTTAACACCAGCGACGATTGGCTGGTCTTTTGTCATCATCGCGCTCAACTTACACCTCCGAAAGAAAAATAGCCTCGCTTTTTTGATGGTCGGCATCTCTTCATTGATCCAACCAGTCATGGGAACCATTGGCTATGCATTGATTATCGGCCGGATTTTTCTCTCAAAAGCATATCTTTGGAAAGAGAAAGTAAAGGCACTGGGTAAATCATTGATCTTCTATGCTTTCTACGCTTTGACGATAATCCCGCTAGTCCTCTCCAACATCAAGACCAGCAATAAAGAAGAATCGATCTATTCCTCAGAAATTATCGGTTGGTTTGCCCATGCTGGTCACATCGTCCCTTCGACCTGGAGTGTCCTCAAATATGCCACGTTCATCCTCTTAGGGATTGTCTTTTTAATCAGCCTGAGTGAATATCGCCTACCTAAAGAGAAGAAGAACATAGTCTATCAATGGATGATCGTCATCGGCATGATCTGTTTTGTCGGTTATTTCTTTGTAGAAGTGATCACCTTCAGCCCGGTAGTTAAGATGCAACTCTTCCGAGCAACAATCATCTTTAATATCATGGAATATATTTTCATCGGAAACTACATCTACACAAAAATCAAAAATTCCACAAACCCATTAGAAAAAACATTTTATGGAGCCTTCCCTTTAACCCTAATCTCTCCTATCACCCTCTTTTGCGGCTCACTCCTCTTTATCGCTCACGAATTTGTCAGCCGCAAGTTAAAGAAAGATATTCTGAAAATACTCTGGAGAGAAAAAATCCTCTTTCTCTGGGTCGGTTCTCTCGCGATAATAGCTGGTACTGTGCTTATCCGTAACATGAATCTAGCAATAACAAGCTTTTTGCCTTCTTTTTTTCATACCGCTCTTGCCTACATCTTCTTGCCGGTGATCTTATATTGCTGTTCCTTCAGCTTTATCCAACATGAGAAACAAAGAAAGAAAGTAATCGGTTTCGTCCTCATCGCTTCCCTGATTTTCCTGATTATTGATCATCCATTAGAGAGAGAGTATACATTTGACCAAGACACAAAAGAATTATTCTCCTACATCAAGACAGCAACACCATCTGATGCCATCATTCTCACCCCCCCATTAATGCTATCTTTCCGTCTTAAAACAGATCGTGCAATCGTTGTCGATAGGATCCACCCCTACACCGACCAAGGAGTGATTGAATGGTTTGCAAGGATCAGTGCGGTCAGTAATAAAAAAAACCTCGATCCCCAGAGGGATCGGATAGAAGAAGTTACAAATGGCTACGATACGCTCGAAGAGGATGATCTTCTTCACATTAAAGAAAGATATAATGTCTCATATGCCGTATTTGAATCCAGTAAACAAACTAGAAAATTATCTTTCCCCATGAGCTTTCAAAATAAAGAATATATTGTCTATCAAATAGAGGTCTGAGAAATGGATGATAAGCAGAGATCAAGCGGCGGATGTCTTCTTCCTCTTCTGGATCCGATTAAAAATATTCAGCTTATTGTTGACATAGCCTAAAAGATCAGCACCATATTTCTCGATCATGAATCCATAATAATTATGGTCGTAGCGCAGCTTAGCGACTGGGTAATACAATTTGAAGAGAGAACGCATCAGTGGATTTGGAAACTTGTATAACAATTTCTTGTTCGAAAAATAAGAAAGGAATACTGCATTCTCGACCAGACGGATCTTGCGTTTGGAAAGCCAGCAAGGATACTTATGATACCAGGTATTATAATTAAAATCAGCCCACCCTTTAAGAGATAATGGAGGATGGAACCCTTCAGTTATCGCTAGCGAGAACATTTCCGTCCCAGGGAAAGGCGTATAGAAGAAAATCGGACATGTTGCATATTCATTTTCCTCATGAAGAGTCCTGCGGAAGCGCAGTGTGTCTAGGAATTCTTCTTCAGTTTCCGTCGGAAATCCTCCCATAAACGTATACTTGAGGATGATCGGGTACTTGTTAAGACGTTGATTTGCTTTCCGGATAATCTCTGGAGTAGTATCTTTCTTGATGACTTTAAGCATTCGCGGATTCCCCGACTCTACTCCAATGTCTAAGTTTCTGCAACCACTCTTCATCAATTTCTCAATACTGCTCTCCGGCAAGCGGAGGATATGGTCTGCTCGGATCCCCGCCGTACCCCAATTCCAATCACGGCCTTGCTCATTTGCCTGTGCCAGTGCATCGATGAAGTCGATGAGTCGCTGATTGCTTCCCGAAATCAGATCATCATTAAAATAAAAATCTTTGATCTGGTAAGTATCATCAAGGTACATCAAATCTCTCATCAATCGTTCTACCGAATATCCTCGCCAAGAATTCGAGATCGGTTGCCCCTCTTCATCCGTCCCCTTCGAAAGAGTAACAATGGAACAGAATGTACATCGAAATTGGCAGCCTCTACTCGTAATCAACGCCATTGATGATCTATCCGGACGAAATCCAACGGCAGCATAATCTTTCAAGTCGATGAGATGGTAAGGAATGGGAGGTAATGTGTCTAAATTCTTAATTGGCGGGCGGGGAAGTGTATGTTTCGCCACTCCGTCAGGCAAACGGTAGACAATCCCTTTAATTTCATTAAGCCCAATCTTTTTCTCATGATACTTCATCAAATCGAATAAAAGATAATCACCTTCACCTGAGCAGACAACATCGATATGCTTATCCTGTAAACACATCTCTGGCTCGATCTGTGCCCAGCTCCCACCAAGAACAACAAGAACATCTTTGCTCACTGATTTAATAAACGCAGAAGCTTCCATCATATTCAAGATTTGTTCACCAACCATTGTCGTGAGACAAACGATCTTGGCGCCGAGAGCAATATGCTTCTTAACTTCCTCTTTCCAATCAAATCGTATTCTTTGATCGATCAGAACAACATCATAACCTTCACTAACCGGAGCGGCTGCGATGCTAAGCATCCCGGTAGGAGTCCTTACTCCCATGACATCCCAAACCCCGCACTTTGGTTGAAGAAGGATAATATCCACCATAAACGTAAATAATTACAAAAGATATATAAATATATTGTTAAACTCGTAGAGAGCAAGGTAAGAAAACATGAAAGGACGCTGGTTTAACATTGCTGAAGACGTTAAAGAAGAACTTGATGCCACGGGTTTCCAACAGAAATGGAAGCTAGACCAAAAAGGATATTTCCTTATTCGCATTAACAAAGAAAACAATTCTTTAGAGGTCGGACATTGCACTCCGGAGAACAAATTAGTCAGAGTGATCACTGGTCCAGATCCAGAAAGTATAATGTATAAAATGATTGACAATGGTTATGTATCCCTTCTAGATCATGCAGCATATCTCGGGAAAGAATTACAGAAAGCATATCTCGCGTTAAAGTATCCTTTCTTTGAATATGTCCAGGATTCACCCCTAAAATATAACAAAAAGCATGAGTAATAAAGAGAACAACATCCCTTTTTCGTCTTTCATAATCTATATAAAAGAGCAAGGGCCTAGTTTAAAGATGGTCGTTATCACTGCCTCTTTGATGTGTGCGAGCCAGCTTCATCTCTATCGTGACGTTCATTCTTTGTTAAAATCGGGAATCGATATGTTCCATTTTGATATCATGGATGGCGATTTCGTCGAAAACATCGCTTTGAATATCGACCTCATCAAAGAATTAAGGACCGTAACACACAAGAAATTTGATGCCCATCTGATGGTACGCAAGCCATCAAAGTATATCCTTAAGTTAAAAGAAGCTGGGGTAAATATAATTTATTTTCACATCGAATCTTCTGAAGATCCGCATTACATTATCGATTTTATCAAGCGCGAGGGTTTAGAGGTAGGATTAGTGATCAACCCGGACACACCTTTAGAGAAAGTCTTGCCCTATATCGAAAGAGTAGATTATTTTATGTTCATGACCGTCCGCCCCGGATTTGCCGGCCAGAAATTCGAACAATCAGTCTTGCACAAGATTGAGCAATTCCAACAGCTCACCGCGGGAAAAGAACACATTCCCAAATTAGCTGCCGATGGAGCGATCAATGCAAAAACCCTACGGCTGCTCAGCGAACGCGGAGTAGAAGTCTTTGTGGGTGGGAGCGCCGGCCTGTTCAACAAAGAAGGCTTCAATAACAATCTCGATATCTTAAAACAGAGAGATGAACTTCTCCCGTTAAAAAACAAGATCGAAGAGGAAATCAAAAGATAAAATGCTCATCATCAAACATCGCGTGAATACGATTGAAGATCTGAAAAGTACGCTGGTAGAGTACGGCGTAGAAATTGATATCAGGCCGGAAGGAAATAAGCTGATTCTTCATCACGACCCATTTACCCCAGGAGAAGATTTTGAAGAATGGTTGAAACACTATAAACACGCTTTCCTTATCCTCAATATCAAAAGCGAAGGTATTGAAAAGCGGGTTATCGAATTGATGGAGAAATATCAGATACAAGCTTATTTCCTCTTGGATGTCGCGCCGCCCTTCCTCACAAAACTCGCCAAACAGAACATCGCAGGATTATCTACCCGCTTATCTCCTTTCGAATCAGTCAAGACGTGCCTAGAATATGCCCGTGCGTTCCCCGGCCAGTTCACGTGGGTATTTGTTGATGTAATGACCAAGACCGAGGGAAAAACAAAACTGCCACTAAACGGCAAAATGTCCCAACAACTCAAAGAAGCGGGATATAAAATATGCCTGGTCTCACCTGAATTATTAAACCGAGAAAATCAGATCGCAGCGTACAAGAAAAAACTAGGAGCAAAAGGAATAACTATCGATGCTGTCCTCACCAAAAAGCCGGAGTTGTGGTCAACATGAAAATCATCATACCCATGGCGGGAAAAGGCAAGCGCTATAACGATGCTGCGTTCCACGGTCCGAAGCCCCTCGTCGAGATTGATGGCCGGCCGATGATTGAACATGTCGTCAACCTTTTCTCCCCAGATGATGAATTTATCTTTATCTGTAATGAAGAACATCTCCAGAAAACACCGATGCGGCAGGTCCTCTCCAACATCGCTCAAAAACATAAGATAATTTCCGTAACAAATGAACAGATTGTTGGCGGACCGATCTATACCTGCAAGACGGTATTTAATCTTATCAAAGACGATGAAGAAGTGATTGTTAATTATTGCGATTTTACGATGAAATGGAATTATCTTCACTTTCTCCAGACCATACGTGCTTCCTCTTGCGCAGGAGCGATCCCCTCGTTCCGTGGCTTTCATCCTGCATCGTTAGGCGATACGTACTACGCCTATCTGAAAATTAACAAAGACAACCAAGTCACCGAACTCCGTGAGAAAGAACCATTCTCCAACAACCGCCTGGAAGATCATGCTTCCACAGGTACATATTATTTCAAGACCGGAGCAATGTTCAAAAAGTATGCTGAAAAAGTGATGGGGCTGGGAATGAATGCCAAAGGAGAAGCATACATCACGCTGCCGTACACCCTTATGATCAGCGACGGCTTACCCGTCTTGTGCTACGAAGTAGAGAAATTTATCTGCTGGGGAACACCGCGAGATTATGAAACCTACAAATTCTGGTCAGAATTCTTCTTCAAACGTGCTGGTCAGATCGTCGGCTTCAACAACGTCAACATCAAAACAACCAACATCTTTCCCCTTGCCAGCGATAAGCGCGACTTCAAAGATTTAGGATTTGATACACCCAACTTTCTTATCCCCCTGCTCAATCGTCCGCTCATCAATTCAACAGTAACCTCATACCCCAAAGGAGTTAGAAATATCTTCATCTGCCTGCAAGAGCACGAGCAGAAATACAATATCAAAAACCTCTTGCAAAAAGTCTTTCATCAACCGGAGATCATCCTCCTCGAACAGAAGACAGCCGGAAATTCAGCGACAATCTTAAAATCAGAAGAACATATTGATCAGAACACTCCTGTCTGTGTTTCAGGGAACACCTATCTCTTAGATTATGATGAACGCCGTCTTTCACACCTCCTCGAAAAACAAGACATCGACGTAGTACTATTATCGTTTACTCACCACGAATGTATCTTGCGCGATCCCACTAACCATTCCTATCTCAAAATAAAAGATGGTCGAGTCGAGCAAATTTGTGAAAAGACAACCATCTCAGAGCATCCTGACCGCGACGAGGCGTTTACCGGAACAGCAATCTACCGTCGTTCCTCCGACCTCTTCCGCTCCATTAAACAAAACATGAATCTTGCCCATGAAGACGGGTACACCAAGTTCACAGCAAACTCGTTCCTTACCGCAATTAACGAGCTGATCAAAGAAGGAAAGAAAGTTGTCACTTTTGAAGTAGACAAATTCATCTCTTTATTTAGCTCGACTGATTATCAAGAACTTGTTTATTGGCAGGAATATTTTGATTCGTTGCTTTACCATCCATATAGCAAGATGGTGCATTGAAAAAGAAGTATAGAGAAACATTGTGAAAAATAAGTCACTCTTTTGGATAGAGTTGTTCCCCTGTTTCCAGATCAATGATCTTAATAACGGCAACGGGACAGCCCTCTGCGGCCTCTAAATTATGGGACAAATCTTTTTCATCGAAAATGAGTTCTTCTTTATCTTTATCTTTTGTAGCTTTCTGGTTATTTATAGTTGCAACTGCACCATCCATTCGCCAAAATTCAGGAGCGATATCCACACAGATTAGACCACCAATACAGTTCTTCTTATCATAAACTATTTTATACACACTTTCTAAATATTCCATTATTACTTGGAAAGTTTGCCACATTACTTTTTTAGGAAGATTTTTGAATAAATCTGTTTTTTTATATTCTCCAGAATTTTCATCAATAAATTTTTCCACCATTAGAATAGTTTGCAATGTCGGACTTCTTGCTATATCATTTGTTTCAATATAACTTCTTTCTTTTTTTATTGTTTGAAATTCCATTTTATTATCAATAATATCAATTGATATTACTATTTAAATGTTTTGATTTTTAGAATATTTTTAATTTGAAAACCCCCCTATAAAACAAATTGAGATTTAGCAAAAGTTTCATATACTTTCATTTCTTAGATATTTGATGTAAAGGTAAAATATTATGAAAATGATAAAAGTCTTT
>Ga0209541_10002416_pt1 | contig 35331 bp, 31 predicted proteins | sample RifCSPlowO2_01_FD_184027 | JGI IMG/M metagenome (GOLD analysis project Ga0209541, IMG submission 184027) | Groundwater microbial communities from Rifle, Colorado - Rifle CSP2_plank lowO2_0.1 (SPAdes) (version 2) | ecosystem: Environmental > Aquatic > Deep subsurface > Groundwater | place...
GGTGGAGTTTGGACGACTGGTTGGGGCTTAACAAAATAATATTGATAAGCGAAAACTCCGCCGAAAAGAATAGCTATCGCGGCAATAATTATTACAAAACCGATCCAACTGGGGATTTGTTTTTTGGGATTTTGTTGAGGCGTTTGGTTAAAATCATTCTGCGGATTTTGGTTTTGCGGATCTTCCATAATACGTTCTTATTTAATTTTAAAACCTATTTGTTTTTTGGGTTTAATTTCTTCAATTGACAGAAGCCCGAGCTGGTCAAAAATTTCTTTTATCTTGCCGTCATATTTTTTTTCCATTTCCATAACTTTCCTCTGCAATGCTTCATTTGTAGCTAAAAGTTCCCGTATCTTCACAAAAGTTCGGATTATTTGAATATTTACGTTAATAGCCCTATCACTATTTAAAACGCTCGCAAGCATTGCAACGCCTTGCTCGGTAAACGCGTATGGTAAAACCCTCAAACCCATTTTATCAGATTTGGAAGTCACAATTTGTGACCTCCAAATATTCATTTCATCCTTATTCAATTGAAACATGAAATCTTCAGGAAATCTTTTGATATTTCTCTTTACTGCCTGGATTAAAACCTTCGTTTGGACTCCATAAAGTTCAGCTAAATCTCGAGCAAGCATAATCTTTCGACCACGCATGATGTAAATTTTACTAACTACTCTTTCGCTTGGAATTATGATTAAATTATTATTCATATTTTTATCTTGAGGCTGCAAATTAAAACTTCAAGATTTACACTTTTTTCCACTCGCTATCTTCTTCCGGCTCAGGAGATAATTCTTCTGATTCATCTAAGCCACCGCCAGAAACTAGCTGTACGCCTCCGTCACCCTTATCTTCATATACGTCCCTTGGCTTAGCACCGTCGGCGGGACCAACAATGCCTCGATTTTCAAGCATATCAATTAATCTGGCTGCTCTTGAATATCCGATTCTTAAGCGTCTCTGTAAAAATGAAGCAGATGCTTTTTTAGTTTCCAAAACTATTTTTTTAACTTCTGTAAATAGAGGGTCTTCATCTCCTCCTCCATAAGATTCTCCACCATCTTTGCCAGCCTCCGCTTGCTCTAAGCTTTCCATCAAACTTTGACTAATAGCAGACTGCGAGTCTTCCGTTTTTTTACCCTGATCAACTATAAAGGCGGCCACTTTCTGGACTTCTTTTTCTGAAATATATGGACCCTGTATTCTGGAAATTTTTGACGACTTAGAAGATAAGAAAAGCATATCTCCGGCTCCCAATAATTTTTCGGCTCCTGAAGTGTCTATAACCGTCCTAGAATCAACCTGCGAGGCAACCTGGAACGTAATCCTTGTTGGTACGTTGGCCTTAATTAAACCTGTAATTACCTCTACGGACGGCCTCTGCGTTGCCAACACAAGGTGTATTCCCGTAGCTCTTGCCATTTGAGCCAATCTTACAATTCCTGCTTCAATTTCCCTACCCTTTGCCGCCATTAAGTCTGCCAATTCGTCCACCACGAAAACAATGTATGGCATTTGCAACCCTGAAGCAACTACAGATTTGTTTTGATTGTAAGTGTGAAGATTTCTTGTTGGTACCTCTGAAAAAACTTCAAAGCGCCTCTCCATCTCACGCGTTAACCACTGTAGGGCATTTATTGTTTTCGTAGCATCATAAATTACGGGACATAATAAATGGGGAATATCGTTATAATGCTGAAACTCAACTCTTTTTGGGTCAACCATAATTATACGTAGCTGATCTGGCGTATATTTATAAAGCAAGCTCAAAATTAAACTGTTTAAGAAAATTGTTTTTCCCGTACCCGTTGCTCCGGCAACTAGTAAGTGCGGTCCGTCTGTGATATCAGTATATGCCGGGGAACCGGTAATATCTCTGCCCAAAGCAAGCATAAGGGGGTTTGTTGAATTTTGAAAAGCAGTTTGGGATATTAAATTCCTTAGAGTAACAATAGACCTAACCTTATTTGGAACTTCAATTCCAACCAATGACTTCCCCGGAATAGGAGCCTCAATTCTTATAGGATGAGCAGCTAGGGCTAGTGCTAGGTTATTCGACAGCGTTGTGATCTTTGAAAGTTTTACGCCTTCGGCTGGCTTAAAGGCATATTGTGTAACAGTCGGACCAACATTTACCTCAGCCATTTCAACAGGAATACCAAAATTTTCAAGCGTGCTCTTAATTATCATTGAGTTTTCTTTGATATTTCCAGAGGTTGGCGCGGCTTCGTTTTTGTTAAGCAAATCAAGCGGAGGCAAAACATAGTCTCCTTTAGAAGCCGTTGACGGCTTTTTAATCTCTGCTTTCTCGGGGCCATTGCTGTTGTCTTTTCTAAATAAAGTTAATTTTGAGGGGGCCTGCTTTGCTTTTTCTTGCTCTTTTTCATTTTCTATACCCTTAATTTTTACATCTGCATCTTTCTGTCCATTGATTGCGAATGTGGCTTTTTCTTCTTTCTCCCGCTTTGGCAATTCACTCCAGATAAATTGCAGAAAAATAAATAAACCAATCAATAGAATGGCACCAAGTATGATATTAGCAACTAAAATACCGAAAAGCCCGACGAATAATTTTGCCAATAAAAACCCCACCCAACCGCCGTCGCTTATAGCCGCCTCTTTTGCGGGCAAGTCTTTAACAGCCAAAATTCCGGCCGAAGCAATAACAGAAATAAGAATAGCCAACGCCATAGCCAAATTTTTTCCCTTTTTCCTCGTTTTTAAAAAAATCAGTCCAGCTATAAACAAAATTAAAGGAATTGCGTAAAAAGCATTTCCGATTAAAAAAGTGCAAACTTTTGCAAAAATCTGCCCTCCGTATCCTGCTTTATTAAAATTAGGAAACGCCAATACAATAATTATTGCAAACAAAAACATCAGGATAGCTTTTATCCATCTTTTAGCCCAAGAACTTAAAATGGTATCCTTGGGCTTGTCTTTTTCGCCTCTCCCATTTTTATTATTTCTCTTTTCTTCTCTGTCTCGTTTACTCATAATTTAAAATAATTTAGTTCCACTAAATTACTCTATTATACCACCTTGATATAATGCTTCAAGCCAATATATTGCGCAACAAAATAATAGCTTCTTTTTTCGCTCGAGCGAAAAACACATCCAAAATCGCCCTTTCAATTCAATCTAAAATGGATTTTCAAACGCTCCTGATTATCTATAAAATCCAACAAACCAAACCGCACGCAATTATGAAGCTTGAATAATTCAACAAAATCATCTATCTCGGCTTTGCAATCATAAGGATATAAGAACAGGCTTTCTTGCAGTTCGTAAAATCCGCCGGACTTCATACGGTAACGCAAAGCATCTCTTCCCTTCTTGAATTCATTTGGGATATCAAATGCCACCATCCGCCATTTGCCGTCCCAAACATCCTTCCTGTTTTCCAATCTCCTGAATCTTATATTAAGCGCCCTCAATTTCCCCTTCTCGGTAAGAGAAATTAAAACTGACCCGTCGTAATTTTTCTTCTTTTGAATAAATTTATACTTTTTTAAACCAGCTATGCTGTCTTGAAAATCTTTTTCATCCGGCTTTATCAAATCTCTTAAGGCCTTGCCTGGAAACCGTGAAAGGCCAAGTTTCTTCGTAAAAGAATAAGAGAATCCAAAATCCGCGCAATCTGCCAAATGCAGTAATATTTTTTCGGACAATTTTTGCTTTGCATGGTTCGCCTGTTTTTCGCCGCTCATATTTAGTTATTTTTTAAATCTTTCCCTTATTATATCACAAAACAAAATCAACTATGTTTTTCGCTCGAGCGAAAAACATAGCCAAAATCGCCCAACAATATATACAGCATCCCCCACACAAAAAAAGGCGCTACAAACAAATGCTGTAGCGCCTTGTTCTGCAATTCCTCTCGGAAATGCAGAACCTAACTGCGATTGCGCCTTCGGCGCATGATGATGCCGGCCAGTCCGAGGCCGATGAGCGACATCGTCGCCGGCTCGGGGACGAACTGCGCCCCCATCGCCTGTGCCTCCGACAAGGTCGGCGCCAGGAAGTGGCCATGGATATTGAAATCGGCACGCCAGACCGGGATGCTTTCTCCCGGAACCCACTCACCAGCTTCGTCCGACCATCTCCAGCTGTTCTCTTCATACTCCGAGTAAGAAAAGCTGGAACTGGAGACGCTGCTGGGAAGAATGCTGATGTCCCCGTTGATGCTCAGCGTCTGCGTGCTATGCGATTCCAGTAAGTCGCGCTGAACCTCCAGGAGCAAAACCTGGAGGTTCACCTCCTGGTAGTCGCTCGCGCCTGGGTTGTCGGCCAGATATTTTTTCAGCGAGACGATCTGCTGAGTCAGCGAGTCGATTTGGCTCGCATACGGATTGTATTCGTAGCTGTCGAATCCCAGGTGTGCGGTGATCGACGGTCCGTTCGCGGGCGAAACCTGTTGATACCAACGCTGATACTGCGGCCAGCGTTCACTGCTGTCGCGGTAGCCGTACATATAGGAGACCGCTGTCCACTGAGACGTATCCCAGGAATCGGTATAGAAATTCCAGCTCGCGCTGGAGAGCGAAAACTGGCTCGCGTCCAGCCGGATGCTGAAGATCCCTGTCACGGTGTCGTTGTTGACAGTGCTGTTGGAATACATATACGGACCGTCCTGGCCCGCGATGTTACCCTCCAGCGTCGTCCAGCCCGTGATCGAGCCGCCGGCTGCCGAGGCCGTTCTCACATCCATGCCACCGAACGTCATCGGCGCCACGAGCGCCACCATCACTACCACCCACATCGTCTTGCTGGTCTTCATCTGTCGTCCTTCTCTCTGGGCCTTCCTGGCCCGCTTGGAATATGGCTCCTCCCGCCCGGGAAGAATACCACAAAATCGCTAAATTGACAAGTTGCACTATTGATTAATTATAGCATACATACGTATGTCTGTCAATAGTTCGCGGCAACTTAATACCCCACCGTAAAGTGGGGCATAAAGTTTGTTGTCGAGCGTTTATTCTTTTACTTTGGGGATAAATCCTGTGCCGACCGGAATGAGTTTTCCGATAATTACGTTTTCTTTTAAGCCGCGGAGTTTATCCTCCTTGCCCTCAAGGCACGCCCTAATTAAGACGCGAGAGGTTTGCTGGAAGGAAGCGGCGGACAAAAATGATTCTGAATTTAGCGCGACCTCTGAAATACCAAGCAATATTTGAAGGCCGATAGGCGGAATTTTCTTCCCTGCTTTTAATACTCCTACTTCTTCATCAAAAATCATCCTTTCCACGACTTCTCCTCTTATCCATTCAGAGTCTCCCTCTTCTTTCACTCTTATTCTTGAAAACATTTTTTGGATAATTATTTCTATGTGTTTATCATTAATGTCAACTCCTTGAGAAGAATATATTCTCTGGACTTCTTGTAAAACATATCTTTGAGCCACTTCCAATCCAGACGCTTTATAAAGTTTTTTCAAATCTAGACTTCCTTCACACAATGGCTGGCTTTCTTTTATTTCCTGGCCTTTTTCAACTAGAATCGCGGTTCTCCCAGGAATCTTGTATTCCATTATATCCTTTTTAGACGAAGATTTTGGGGTACCTTTTGAGCCGGGCTGGATTTTCACTATTCTGTTTTCCTCATCTATATCAACCACCTTTCCTTCGGTTAAGGATATTGTTGCTTCTCCTTTTGGAGATCTTGCCTCAAAAATTTCTTCAATTCTAGGCAGACCCTGAGTAATATCGCCCGCTCCCACAATGCCTCCCAGGTGGTGGGTTCTTAATGTTAATTGGGTACCAGGTTCTCCGATTGCTTGAGCAGCAACTATCCCAACCGCCTCTCCCATTTTTATAAGGTCATTTCTTCCTAGGTCCCAACCATAACATTTTTGGCAAACGCCTTGGGACGATTTACAGGTAAGGGGCGAGGCAACAATAGTTCTTTCTATTCCCTTCTCTTCAGCAATTGCCTTTGCTGCCTTCCAATCGATAATTTCTCCCTTTTTTACCAGAACTACTTTGTTATACTCTACTGTTTCCATGGCCGTTCTACCAACTATCTTGAAAACAAAATCCTGCTCAATAGCATCGGCATCTTTTTTATAAACAGTGAAACCAATTTTATCTCCGCAATCTTTCTCCGTGATAATAACGTCGTGGGCCACATCAACCAGCCTCCTGGTTAGATATCCTGCGGAAGATGTCCTTAGAGCGGTGTCGGCAGTACCCTTCCTAGCGCCATGTGTTGAAATGAAATATTCAAGCACGTTAAAACCCTCTGTAAAAGACGACTTCACGGGAAGTTCAATAATATTTCCCGATGGGTTGTTCACCAACCCCTTCATACCCGCCATCTGAACAGGTTGAGCCCAGGTTCCTCTGGCGCCAGCACCAATAATTGACATAACGGGGCCATCGGCCGGCAAAGTAGTTCTTAACAACGCTTCAATTTTTGACTTTACGCCTTGCCAAAGCAAAATTTTCTGAGAAGTTTTTTCCTCCGGAGACAAAAGTCCTCTCTCAAAGTGACTGTCGATTTGTCTTACCTTTTCTTCTGCTTCTTCTATGAGCCCAGCTTTTTCTTTGGGCACAATTAAATCATCCATACCCCAGCTGATTCCCGATAAAGTACAGTATTCAAATCCAAGTGTTTTTATTTTGTCTATAATAACAACTGCATCTTCGTTAGGATATTTTTCGATGATTTCTCTTACCAGGCTCTTTAGGGCCTTGTTATCGATGAGTTTATTGATATAAGGATAATCCTGAGGCAAACTATCATTTAAGATTAACCTCCCGGCAGTTGTTTCGATTAGCTCAATCTTTTGATCCTCGCCTACAAGCGTTTTGGGGTTAGGAACTTTTATCTGATCATTTAATCCCAAAAATCCGTATTCAAAAGCTGTAACCACCTCCGAGGAACTTGAATAAATCTTCATGTCTTTAGAGGCTGTTTCATCTTTTATACTATCTAGTTTGGTCAAAAAGTAGCATCCCAAAGCTATGTCTCTAAAAGGACCCATTACCGGCATTCCGGTTGCGGGCCTTAGAAGATTTAAAGTTGAAAGCATAATTTCTCTGGCCTCCTTCTGCGCTTCATCGGATAGCGGTAAATAAACGGCCATTTGGTCTCCATCGAAGTCAGCATTAAAAGATTCACAGACTAAAGGATGTAATTTTATTGTTTCGCCCTCCATTAAAATAGGCCTAAATGCTTGGATGCCAAGACGGTGCAAAGTGGGAGCTCTGTTTAATAAAACCAATTTATCTTTTATGACTTCTTCCAATATTGCCCAGACATCAGGAGTTTTTTCCTCCACTAAACGCGCTGCTCCGCGAATATTGTAAGCTAATTCTTTATCTAAAATTCTTTTAATTACAAATGGCTTAAATATTTCTAAAGCTAATGTTTTTGGCAAACCGCATTGGGAAAATCGCAGTTCTGGACCGACAGAAATAACAGATCTTCCTGAATAATCCACACGTTTTCCCAAAAGGTTTTGTCTAAACCTTCCCTGTTTCCCAGCCAACATCGCAGCTAAAGATTTTAATAATCTCTTGCCTCCGGTTGTAGCCGTAGTTGTAACACCCTTTCTCATTTCGTTATCTATCAAAGCGTCGACGGCTTCCTGCAACATTCTTTTTTCGTTCCTAACGATAACCGGCGGAGCTTTTATTTCCTGTAAATATCTTAATCTGTTGTTTCTGTTTATAACTCTCCTATATAAATCGTTTAAATCAGACGAAGCATATCTCCCTCCGTCTAATTGAACCATTGGCCTTAAGTCCGGGGGCAAAACTGGCAAAACATCTAAAAACATCCATTCTGGCCTTATGTTTGCCCTTAACATTCCTTGAAATAATTTCAGTCTTCTCAAAACTTTCTTCTTCGTAGCCGGAGGAGCCTGTCTTGCCTCTTCGGCTATTTTCTCTGTTTCTGCATTCAAGTCAACTTTTTCAAATATTTCTTTTACAACTTCTGCTCCCGTTCCTGCCTCAAAAACTTCTCCGAATTTCATGGAAAGCGTATGATAAACAACCTCGGATAAAATTCTTAAAGGCTTTATATCTAAAAGTTCTTCTTTCGCTTTTTCTCTTGCAGATTTTAAATCATTTTTTGCGGCCTCGGTTTTCTCTTTTTTTACCTTAGCTTTATATTCTGACTCAATTGCTTCTATAACTCTGTCCCTTGCATGGCTGTCAACTTTAGTAATTATATACGAAGAGAAATAAATAACTTTTTCCAATTGCTGGGAGCTTTTGTCTAAAACTAGTCCCATTCTTGATGGCACTCCTCTTAAAAACCAAATATGGGAAACTGGCGCATATAGTTTAATATGCCCCATTCTTTCCCTTCTTACGGAAGATTTTGTAACTTCAACTCCGCACCTGTCGCAGACAACCCCCTTGTATCTTATCCTCTTGTATTTTCCGCAGGCGCATTCATAATCTTTTTCAGGACCAAAAATCCTTTCATCAAAAAGTCCGTCCTTTTCGGGCTTTTGCGTTCTGTAATTTATAGTTTCCGGCTTAATTACTTCGCCATGAGACCAGGACATTATGTCCTCGGGCGAAGCAATTTTGATTCTTATTGATTCTAAGTCTAATACTCGCATGTTTTTTGAAAAAAATTATTGAATATCATCTTTGCTCCTCTCTTTCAAGGCGAGGTTTTTCTTTAACTTCGACCGCCATGCCAAGTGATTTTAGCTCGGCAACAAGCAAGTTAAAGGATGCGGGGATATTCGGATTTCTTATCGGCTCCCCTTTTAAGATAGCTTCGTAGGTTGCCGCCCTTCCCTGTACGTCATCAGACTTTATTGTCAACATTTCCTGCAGGGTATGAGCGACTCCATATCCTTCCAAGGCCCAGACTTCCATCTCTCCAAATCTCTGTCCTCCAAACTGGGCTTTTCCTCCTAATGGTTGTTGAGTAATCAATGAATATGGACCAATTGAACGAGCGTGAACCTTGTCGTCAACCATGTGGATAAGCTTCATTATATACATATAACCAACCGTGATGGGTTTGGGAAACGGCTGACCGGTTCTGCCATCGTAAAGCGTAACTTGACCCGATTCCGGTAATCCTGCTAATTTCAGCTCTCTTTTTATGTCTTCTTGATTGGCTCCCAGCAAAGCAGGAGAGATCGCAATGTAATTTAGTTTTTTAGCTGCCCAACCTAAGTGGGTCTCTAAAATCTGCCCTAGGTTCATACGCGAAGGGACCGATAATGGCGACATAACCAAGTCGATCGGAGTTCCATCAGCCAAAAATGGCATTTCAGCTTCCGGTAAAACTTTTGAGACGACCCCTTTGTTTCCGTGCCTTCCAACAAGCTTGTCTCCAACTTTTACTTTCCTTGTTTCAGCAACTTCCACCCTAATTCTTTTTACAACTCCAGGCTCTAATTTATGGCCAAGGTCTCTAGAGAATATTCTAACATTTACAACTCTTCCTTTCTTGCCGTGTTCCATTCTTAAGGAAGAGTCTTTAACGTCTTTTGCCTTATCGCCAAAAATAGCTCTTAATAACCTTTCTTCCGGCGTTAATTCGGCCTCTCCTTTTGGAGAAATTTTCCCAACTAAAATGTCGTTAGGACCAACTTCTGCTCCAACTCTCACAATTCCCTCTTCGTCCAAATCTTTTAATTTTTCTTCACCGACGTTAGGGATATCAGATGTTGTTACCTCCGGCCCAAGTTTTGTTTCGCGTACATCGCAAGTAAAGTCTTCTATATGTATAGAAGTAAACTCATCTTCTTTTACCAGTTTTTCTGAAATAGTAAGCGCGTCCTCAAATCCTCCTCCTCTCAAAGGCAAAACACACATTAAAATGTTTCTGCCTAAAGCAAGTCTGCCCTGAGAAATAGCGGCTCCATCGGCCAAAACATCTCCTTTTTTAATTTTTTCGCCTTTTTCAACTATTGGCTTTTGATGAAAACATGAGTATTGGTTTGTTCTGACGAATGTCTGAAGTTCGTAATTTTCTTCGCGTTTTTTGCCAGACCCAGAGGGTGCCCCATCATACTCAACTTTTATATGCTGAGCGTCAACTTCTTTTATGACTCCATTTGCTTCTGCCAATAGCACTTGGCCTGAGTCTCTAGCAACATTTCTTTCAGTTCCAGTTCCAACAAGCGGGGCTTCTGGCCTTATTAATGGAACCGCCTGTCTTTGCATATTAGATCCCATAAGGGCCCTGGAAGCATCATCGTGATTTAAAAATGGAATCAAAGATGTAGCTACAGAAATAAACTGTTTTGAAGAAACGTCTATATAGTCAATTTTATCTATATCAACTTCTGTTGGCTCTCCTTTCACTCTGGCTTCCACTTTATTTGGAGGAATTTCCGGAAGAATTTTTAGAGAATCTGTGAGAGGAACTGAAGCTGGCGCTATATTGTGTCTTTCTTCTTCTTGGGCTGAAAGATATTCTATTTCATCTGTTACTTTTCCGTTTTTTACTTTAAAATATGGCGCCTCAATAAAGCCATAAGGATTTATTCTTGCGAAGGAGGCCAAATGACCTACTAGCCCAACGTTAGGACCTTCTGGAGTTTCAATAGGACAAATTCTTCCGTAGTGAGACGGCTGAACGTCTCTAACCTCGAATCCGGCTCTTTCTCTAGTTAATCCGCCAGGACCCGTTGTGGTTAAGCGCCTTTTATGTTCAAGCTCTGCCAACGGATTTTCGTTATCCATAAATTGAGAAAACTGCGAAGAAGTGAAAAACTCCCTTATTACGGCCATTAATGGCCTTGGATTTATAAGTTGTATTGGGGTTATCGTGTCAGACTCTAGGGTAGACATTTTGTCCTTGATAATTCTTTCCATTCTCATTAATCCAACTCTTAGACGATTTTGCAAAAGCTCAGACAATGTTCTAACCCTTCTGTTTCCTAAATGATCAACCTCGTCAGCCTTCGCTGAAGGATTATTGTTTAACCTGATAACTTCTTTAACAACCTCTACTATGTCTTCTATTTTCAATATCCTGTCCTCTTTTTCAATCTCTCTTTCTAAGTTTTTGGGAGCTAAATTAGGCAAACGCAACCACGTCTTCCATCTTCCCACCTTTGACAAGTCATACCTGTCAAAATTAAAAAACATATTAAATATCAAATCCTGGGCGGTATCGGGGGTAACTAAGTCTCCCGGTCTTAGCCTTCTATATACTTCAACCAACGCCTCTTTCTGGTCTTTACAGGTATCTCTTTTTAGCGTTTCTTTTATATATTGTATTTCACCGTTATCAACATCTTTAAAGGCCTTTTCAACTTTTTCTATGCCATCCAAACCTAAAGCCATCAGTAAAGTAGTGGCAGGCACTTTTCTTTTCCTGTTAATCTTAACTCCTATAAATCCCGATTCTTCTGTTTCAAATTCCAGCCAAGCGCCCCTGTTAGGAATTATTTTAGAACCAAAGAAATTCTTTCCTTTCGCGGTTCTCGTTGTAAAAAATGCTCCAGGAGATCTGATAAGCTGAGAAACCACAACCCTTTCTACTCCATTCAAAACAAAAGTCCCTCGTTCTGTCATGGCGGGGAAATCAGCGAAATATACTTCTTGCTCCTTAACTTCTTTTGTTTTAAGGTTTACAAGTTTTATTTTTACTCTTAACGACTCCTCAAGAGAATCGTTATTCTTTTTTGCCTCGAGGCCGTTTTTATAATTAGTGGCCGAACGATTATAACCTCCAAACCAAAGCTCAAATTCCTTGCCCGTATAATCTCTGATTGGAGAAATTTCTTCTAACAGCTCCTTTACTCTCACATTCCAAAAATCATCCCAGGTTTCCTTTTGCATAGTTAAAAGGTGGGGGGTTGAATAAGAGAGCTTAGATTTTGAAAAGTTCTTTACTTTGCTTATAATTTCTGCCATTTACTGTTTTGCGGAGAATAGTTCGCGCTCCGCGTTAAGAATATAAAGAATAGTTCGCCCGGTCATCCGACAGGGCGTCAGATCCTATGGCCTGACGACTCTACAAATTAAAAATATTAAAGTTTTACGTAATTTAGAAAACAAAAAATTTCGGTACTCAAAATAACCGAAACGCAGACTTTAAATTGTCCCTAAAATAATGTAGCCACTTTTTATGCGAAATTGAAACTATATACAGTGTATTCTTTTTCCAAAAGAATGTCAACCCCGTTAGAGGTTTGTCGTTAAAACGGGGGGATTCCATCAAAGAAGAGTGGTTCTAAAAACTAGCTTTTTAGAGCATATGAAAAATAGTTTTGCATTATTTTTCATAAAAAACTTCTAACGGGGTCAATGGTTATATGCTACCTCCTTAATCTTATGCTCTGCAATACGCCCAAGAATATAAAGTTTCCTACCAAACCCGACCCCCCATAGCTGATAAAGGGAAGATATATTCCGACAACTGGAAGCAGAGAAACATTCATTCCTATGTTTATGAAAAATTGAACTATTAGAATAATAGCAAATCCAGTTGCAAAAATCCTAGGAAAATTAAATCGCGACTCAATCGCAATTTTTAAAACACGCCAAAGCAAAAATCCATATGCTACAAATAGAACCAAAACTCCGGCCATCCCCCATTCCTCTGCGATAACAGAGAAAACAAAATCTGTATGGGGTTCGGGCAAAAATCCATATTGGACCTGGCTTCCTTTCCCAAGACCTTGCCCAAAAATTTGCCCGGAGCCAATAGAAATTTTTGTTTGGTTTTGAGACCAAGAAGCTCCCAGATAATCGTATGGAAATAAAAAGGAAGTAATTCTTTGCTTCTGATAATCCTTAAACATAAAAGTCCATGAAAAGGCGGCTACAAGCAGAAAACATAAAAAAAGAATTAAAAAGTGCCGTAGTTTAATACCCGACACCAGCAGGATTCCCAGCCACGCTAAAACCAAAACTGCTGTTCCTCCGATGTCTGGCTTTAGAAAGACAAGAATAGCGGGCAAAAGAACATAAAGGCCGGAAAAAATAATGTGCCTGATTTTATACATCTCAACGTGCCTCATTGAAAAATATTTGGCCAATAAAATAATCAGTACTATTTTTGTCGGCTCTATTGGATCAAACGATAAAAACCAGATCTTATACCACCCTCTTGTGCCTCGGGTAACGGGGGCAAATATATAGAGCCCCACAAGCAAAACTAAGCATATAAAATATAAAATCAAAATCAATCGGGAATTATTTCTTAACATTCTGTAATCAAGAAAGCTTATGCCCACCATAACCAAAAAACCTATAACAAAAAAAACGATCTGTTTCTCAAAATTTCCAAAATCTCCTTTGGCAAGCGATGCGCTATAAATAGCCCCCAACCCAAAAAGTGTGAGTACTATTGCCGGAACTATTAGCGTCCAATCAAGTTTTTTAAAATACGAAAAAATTGCCATTTTATTATTTTGTTTCTTTTTCTGCGTCGCGCTCAATAATAAGTCTTCTCACTTCTTCGTGACTTATTTGCTTTGGCCAAATCATGTCGCCATCACTATTATAAATAGGCACAAGATTTTTTTCCCCTTTTGATTTAGAAAGCCTGTCCAACCTGTTTATTGCGATTACCCTTAATTGGTCTGCGGTAATTTTTATAAGACTTCCTTTTGCCTTTAGATAATCATGCGCCCTCCTTTCAAGAGTAGAGTCAACTGGCGACAATACAAAAGCTTCTATGTCTTGTTTATCTATACTACGATTATCTGCATTCAAGGTTATTTCGCCGTCACGTTCAGTAAGAATTTTTTTATCTTTATCTGTAAATTTTTCAGAGGGGTAACTTCCATCCGGATCTTGGATACATTCAATTATATCTAACTTATCGATTGTTTTTGGTCTAAACAGAATTGCTATAGGCCCAGCGTTACTCCAAGGTAGCCCATCCATCCAATTTTTAAAAGAATCTTTTCTATTTTTATGGGTTAAATAAATACCACTTCCAGAATTGTAATGTTTAACTATTCTTCCGCTCGTGCCCCAACGCCTCGTTCCTTTCACCTTTATCCCCTCGCTTAAAATAGAGCTAATGTTCGCCACTTGAGTATATTGCATTATCCCCTCATACGCCTCGACATCAATAAGATGCTCGTCAACTATTTTTTCAATCGCTTCTGGCGAAAGCTCGCTTTCTACTTTCGTCTCTGAATTTTCTGATAATGGTTCAGATCGCGCCCCAAAAGACTCAGGAAATTGATCGGAAGATTCATTCGATAGTCTTCTTGTTTCTGCCATAACTTTGTCGGATCCGTGGACTGGTCCACGGGTCTATGCTTATTGTCTAAATTATTATTTGTACTTTTTGTTGCCCGCCGACGGAGTAAATAGCAAAGCTTCTTTTTCTAATTCTTTATCGTCGCGTTCCAAATTTTCTATTGCTTTGTCTAACAGATTACTCAAAAGAAAATGTCCTGCATATTTTTTCTTTAATCCTGTCAGAGGCGAAAGATTTTCTCTATTTTCATTCTTCATTTTTATCAGCCGATCTTTACGATCTTTAATCAACCTCTTGGCAATTATCTTATATCCGCTGTCGTCCTGCAATAAATTTTTCTGGACATTGGTAATTTTAGATTTCCCAACACCCATCAAGCTGGTGATCTGGCTATAAGTAAATTTTGCCGACAGCAATACAGCTATTTCTATTCTTCTCATCAAAGTTGCGATTTCGTCTGCGGTCAATAAGCTCTTAAAAAATAAACGAATCTCATTTCTGTTTTTCAAATGGGTAATTGTATCATAAAATTCGCCTATCATCTGAATTCTTTTTTCTTTTGGCATCTCGTTCAAATGAAATGTTGTCATAAATTTTAGTACCGTGGACTGGTCTACGGTACTGTTTTTATTTTACTTAATTAATTCCAAAAATTGTTTTTCGGAGAGAATTTTTACGCCTAGTTTTTTTGCTTTGTCGGCCTTAGAGCCGGGATCTGCTCCTGCTACAACGTAACTGGTTTTAGAAGATACGGACTCAGAAACATCTCCCGACATCTGTCTTATTTTTTCTTTTGCCTCGTCTCGGCTCATCGATTCCAAGCTTCCCGTTAAAACAAATGTTTTCCCTGCCAGTTTTTTATTTTTTATTTTAGCTTCTTGAATTATTACCTTTACCTCTTTTTCTAGTTTTTCCAAAAATTCTATATTATTTTCATCCTGAAACCATTCATAAATAGATTTTGCAACAACTGGGCCTATATCTTTTATAAAATCGAAATCTTCAAATTTTGCACTTTTAATTTTTTTAATAGAACCAAAATGCTCTGCTAAATCAATCGCTGTTTGCTCTCCTATATTTCTTATTCCCAAAGCATAAATAAATCTTGTCAGCTGTATTTCTTTTTTATCTTGGATTGATTTTATAAGGTTTTCAGCTGATTTTTCCGCAAACCTCTCCAGTCCGGAAACGTCTCCTTCTTTTAATTTGAATAAATCGCTTGGATCTTTTACTAATCCCTCTTCTAATAATCTATTGATAATTTTAGGACCCAAGCCATCAATATTAAAAGCCGTGCGGGAAACAAAGTGGTAAAACCCTCTTTTCTTTTGCACAAAACATTTTTTATTTGGGCATCTCAAAAGCACTTCCCCCTCCAGTTTTATAAGCTTTGTCGCGCAAGAAGGGCATTTTTCTGGCATTTTAAAGTTTTCTTCTTTGCCCGTTCTTAGTTCGGGTAAAACTTTTATAATGTCGGGGATAACGTCTCCCGCCCGCCCGACTATAACAGTATCTCCAATTTTTAGGTCCAGCCTTTTTATTTCGTCTTCATTGTGTAGAGTTGCTCGCGTTATGGTAATCCCGGTAACCTGCACCGGTTCTAAAATTGCCACGGGCGTCATAGCTCCCGTTCTGCCAACTTGAACATTAATGTCTAAAACTTTTGTTGTTGCTTGCGCCTGAGGAAATTTGTAAGCAATAGCTCCTCTTGGAGCTTTGCCAACGATTCCCAGTTTTTCAAAAATATCATTGTTGTTTATTATTACAACAACGCCGTCAATTTCGTAATCCAACTTTTCCCTTTCTTTTATCCAATGTTCGCGAAGTTGAAAAACCTCTTCTAAAGATTTGCAATGCTTATTGTACTTATTCGTTTTAAAACCTAAATCTTTTAATATCCTATGCTTGTCTTCGTGTGTTTTTTGTCCAAAATTTGTCACTAGCTCATAAGCAAAGGAGTCGAGCTTTCTTGAAGCGGTAATTTTTGGATCGAGCTGGCGCACAGAACCCGCAGCAATATTTCTTGGATTAGCATAAACAGGTAAATCCTTTTCTTTTTGCTCCTTATTTATTCTTTTGAACTCTTTCCGTGTAATAAAAACTTCTCCTCTGACGATAATTTCCTTTTTGTCGTTAATTTGCAAAGGAATCGCTTCAACCGTTTTAAGGTTCTGCGTTATATCCTCGCCAACGCTTCCATCTCCTCTTGTGGAGCCCGTTTGTAAAAATCCGTTTTTATAAATTAATTCAATCGCCAGGCCATCTATTTTTAGTTCACAGTAATAGTCAATTTTATTTTTTTGTTCGTTTGGAACTAATTTAATAAATCTCGCGCGCCAGTCTTCCATATCTTTGTTAGAAAAAGCGTCGTTGAAAGAAAGCATTTTTTGAAAGTGCTTAACTTTTTTAAATCCCTTCAGGGGTTTTCCGCCAACTCTTTGGGTAGGAGAATCTGGAGTTATTAAATCTGGAAATTGCTGTTCTAAGTCAAAAAGCTCCTTTTTTAAGGAGTCCGATGCCTGATCCGAGATCTCTTGTTTATCTAGGACATGATAGAGGTGCCTATGATAATTTATGAGATCCCGAAGCTTTTCAATCCGTTCATGGGCTTGTTGTTTCTCCATTTTGATTCGTCGAAGCTTTAAATAGTAGAATTCCAAAAGCTTTCGGCACGCTATTGTCTTTAGAATCAATCACTGTAATAAAACCATTGTTTCCTTCGGTATTTATGAGCTGAACCTTCATATACCTGTTATCCTCTAATTCGAGGCCAGAATAAACCGCCTGAAAATTCTGCCCTTGTTGTCCGGCTAAAATACTTTCTTTTTTCAAAATTTCCCTGCTTTCTATTTTAAAATCGCTGTGCGCTTGGGTGTATTCTGCCACATCTTTGTTTGTTTTCAAAATTTCTACCACCTCTTTATCTGTAGCGGAAAACATATCAACGTCCTTACTTTTTTTATTTTTACCGCCCAAAATAAAACTTAAATAAAAAAATCCGGCTGATAAAAGAACAGCCAAAACGACCAACAAAATTATCCTGATATTTTTATCCACAAATTAATTAGGTCGGAGTAAACGTAAAAGTAAAATTATGAGCCCCACTGGTGGCAGGGAAAAGGCAACGGCAGGCCATGGTCTTTGTGGAACCGGCAGAATATGTCCCTCCCTCAGAACTACTGCACGTTGTGGTTGTAGTATAACACCCGTTGTTTTCCGGATTATAAAAATTATCGGTAGCTGACGTATAGCACCCGCAATCGGTCCTGCCCGATAAAAACTTAATAATTCCACAATTTAGAGCGTCACTATCCTGTCGGCCAATGGGCTGATAGGTATACGCATAGTTTCCATACCCGCCACCAACCCAACAACCATGAAAAGCCAATCCGTAATGCAAGCAAGTATCGGCGCAATTCTTGCCTGCGTCCCAAGAAACCCAACATCCGCTTGACCCGATGTCACCATCAACGTAATCATAAAGGCCGGGACAGTAAGCGCGATCCGGTATTGATATATAGGCCTGATATTCAATTCCATTTTCAATTTCAACCAACCCTGACCAAAACGTATCTCCTGCGCAAATCGGCACGGGTACATCTATGGGATTACTACTGGGAGAGATATCTTCAAGGTCATACCAATCGCCATTTACAAAAGACCTTATCGCTAAACTTGTGTGCTTCGGCAAACAGTAGTTAGTATCGGTCTCGCCAGCGGGGTAACCTGGCGCCTGAGCTGACGTTATCTCAACGCCGACGTAATAATTCAAAGCTCCAGCGAAGCCAGCAGGGGCGACCATTAAAGCGAAAATAAATAAAAATAATATCTTTTTTATCATAAAATTTTTCTAAATTATTTTTGGATTGTATCCATTTTAAGCCATGTTAAATTTTTGCTATCTAAAATTTTCCCTTGAATTTGAACGTTATCCCCATTTTTGACACCAAAACCCTCATAGACAGACTTGGGCTGGTCGGGAAATAGGGCATACTCTGCGCCTTCGCCGGTTTCAACTGTTGTCTTATATATTATTCCCTTGTCCCTAAAACTGATCCGCCCGATTATTGTATCAGGATAATCTATTTTACTCTGAGCTTCAAATTCCTCAAATGTCGGCCATTTATTTTCCGCGGGGCTCTCTTTTATATCCAACGGTAAAACTGGGCGGCTGGAACCGTATTTTATAAAGTAATAAACTCCTGCCTCCGCGGCTATCATTACCAAGGCCGTTGCTATAATTATTAAAATTGTATTTTTTGTTTCCATATTATAAATAATTATTTATTATAACGTACCGACAGGATAAAAAATATATTCAGATTAATGATTAAGATCCTCGTCATATACCGGGTCTTTGACACACAAATATATACCGCCAGACATCTGACAACCTCCCTCATCACCCACTTCAATGTAATCCGTATCGTATGCTGGAGGGAGGTTTAGCGCGAAGTTGCCAAGATAAACTGCCTTAAAGGTTGAATCAATGGCTGGAGTATACGTCATCGTGGCAGTCCCAGATTCATTTGTAAGGCCGGTTCCGACGAGTACGGGTGAGCCGCTGTTTTCATCATAGAAATAGATCTTTTGCATGGAGGTATGGGGTGTTAATTGTGCGGAGAAAGTGACCTGTTGCGGATAAGGTATCACTGAAATAATATTTAATGAAAGTGTGCCCCCTCCAGTAGAATAAAGCACATTGGCGCACAGGGTTATACCGCCAGACTCCGCGACCGTGCCACAGCTGTCAACTAAGATATTCTCTGTAATGTCGACGGGCAAATTAGTGCCGCCTCCACTATAACTGACTCTAACGGTTATGCCTGAAGATCCAGAAGGAATAACATAAGAAACAGTTGCTTCGCCAGATGCATTTGTTTGCGCGCTTATTGGATTGCCGGAATTTGTCACATCAGTAAAGACCAGGGTTTGTTCCGGTATGGGATCATTGTCAGAATCCTTGAGTACAGCTGAAATACTGACAGACTCTCCGGCCTGGGCTGGCGAAGGAGAATACTCAAAATCAGTTATCGCCGTCGTCATACTCCCGCTTATTACAAAAGAAGCGACGTGCTCATAATCGATAAAAGCGCCGTTAGCATCTTTATTTCTGTTAAAAAGCGTGTCTGTGGCCAATATATCAACATTATAAGTAGTGTTTTCATCCCAGTTTATGCGAGTATTATCTGTAAGATTTATAATCGCCTCCCACGTACCGGTGCCAGAGCTATCATTATTCATTGCAAAATCGACATACCCTATTTCGTCAGGAAACCCAGTGTTTGTATCTTCAATGGTTGCTGTAGCTAAGATCACTCCTGAAACGTCACATATGTGAGCTGTTATGGTAACAATATCGCCGGACACAACAGCTTGTGCGCTTCCAACTAAGGGGTATGGATGGATATTATCACAGGTCACAGACCCACCATAGATTTCAAAAGCCGGCTCCCGCGCAAGCGAAAAAAGTTTAGGCAGGAAAACAAAACCTAATATGATAATCACCAATAGAAACGGTGTATATTTTTTTATTGACCCATACATGTAGGATATGGAGGAATGTTTGTTTTTATTTTTGTGACAGGCGGATCTTGGGTGTCCGACGCCTCTATGTCTACATAATAAGATCCCAGTGGATAAGACTCACTATTCCAATAACCGACGTATCTGTAAGTATTATTGGGGTCGCCTTGAGAACAAGTGCCATCGTTATAGGTACAAAGACTTAGGGGGAGACCTATTGTATTATTTTCATTATGGGGCTCGTCTGAATCCTTTATATAAGCCTTAACGCTTTCAGAATTGATGGAATCGTTGGGAAGATTTACACGTATCTCTGCCTGGATAAGCACTTCTTCTCCCGAACCAGCCGAAATGGGGGTAGCGCAAGCGTTAGTTATAGTAATGGCCTCCGGCGTATATTGAGAAGAAATATACACCTCAACGCGCCTGGAAGATCGAATAAAAGAACCCTTAGATTTAATATCAAAATTAGTTGATAATCCATCGGCCGAAGGAATTACTTTTGCCACGGTTTGATATGTTCTATTGGTCTCATCATTAAAACTCGTGTTAAAGGAAATTTGACAGGCATTACAAACCTCTGGGTCACAACCGTAAGGATAATCCTCTGGATCTAAGTTATTATCTATTAGATAGTCGTAAATCTCCCCATTGTCCTCGGGACCATTTCGGGAAATATTGTTACAATATAAACTAGAATCGCCCTCCTGGCAAGTGTTAAGCATTGAACATAAACCCCTAACAGCCGTTGACTTGCATTCGTTGCTATCGCAGGTCTGGCCGGAGGGACACGGATTTTCCTCATCATCGCAAAAATTTCCCGTGTCTATGGGTGGCAAAACATTTCTGTCGTAATATAGTACTTTTTCAACGCCGCTGTCAGCTGCAAAAAAAGCTGTTACAGAATCACTTAGATTTTTTACGTTCCTTATTTCCGTGTATAATAGCGCCGCGATAAACAAAACAACTGCCAGCAAAATCACCATTACAAAAATTGTCAAGATCAGTGAAACGCCTTTTTGGTTGTTTTTATTTTTTATCATTATGGCTGCGCGCTTACGTTTAGATTCCTTTGAGAAACCGTTGTCTGAATTGTTCTTATCGGACGACACTCGCCATCATCACACCCTTCGCCCGCTATCTGACAATCTGAGCCCGTTGTGCAGGACGACCTGCTACCACCATCTCCCGGCATAAAAACTCCCAGCAATATTGTTACTCTCGGCTGAATTTCGTCGCTATTGGTGGCGGCGGCACACACAGAATTAATCGGAGAACAATCAGTTAAGCTTCCTGTCAGTCCGTTAACACCGAACCTTATATAATTTATCTTCACATCCGGCGAAGTAAGGGCAATCGGCAAAGCGGCATCCAAATTTTGTCCTTTCTTTATAACTAAAACCGGGTGTTCTGCGTCGGTGTCTAAAAATATTTCTTCACACATAGCATTTCTTTCGCTCCCATCATAGACCCCATCTGTTTGGTTTAAAAATTTGATGCCGTTATAAAAACCGTTTTCGGGTCTAGTAAGAACGTAAATATTTCCCTGGCCCAAACAAGAGATGTCGCTGTTTGACGTAGCGGCTTTTGCCATCCTAAGAGCTCGCGACATATATTCTTCAACATAGCTAATTTGGTTCAAAAGCTCCTGCTCGGACAAAACCTCTTTTTGGCGCTGTATTATAGAAAGAAAAATTCCAACTGATACGCCCGATATAAGCAAAAACACGGCAATAGACACCACCATTTCAATAAGAGTAAACCCTTTCTTTTTATTAAAAATATCTGATTTTTCCATTTTTAAAAAATTTATGGCGCAGGTGGGGGCGTTGGCGGAAGCGTTGGCGACGGATACCAATCATAAAGTGTCGCCTCCGCCTCAACACAGTTATACTTTGTATTGCACTCTCCGGCTGATTGTTTTAAATAAAGAAGATTTGACTTTTCATCCCAAGAAACTTCAACCTTAACTAGAACAGCAAAGGTGGGATTGTTATTAAGTTCCGTAACCGTAATCTTTCTTTTGAACTTTGTTTCTGGAAAACTGCCGTCATAGACATAAAAACCATCGTCATTTACTTTTAATTTTCTACCACTTGTGCCCCATCCATATGTAGTAACGCTACTATAATCCACCTCACAACCGCCGCTACACGAACCCAGCCATTCAAGCCAATCTTCTCCTTCCAGCCAGTTTGTATCTCTTATGTTCCTTACTATTTCTTGGCCCTCCTGTACCAAATAAGCTGCCGTAAGACGATTTGCCGCATCAGACGACAAAATAACCGCCAACGAAAAGGCGCTGTAAACTCCAACAACAGCTACTGTTATGATGAAAATGGAAATAACAAGCTCTATTATCGTGAACCCCGTTTTTTTCATTGTTTGCTATTGAATATTTATTAAGCCGGCCTTATTTATAAAAATCTTTCTTTCGCTTGAACTGTCAATAATTCCCAAGACAATTTCAATCGAATTAAAATTACTTACTGTCGTATCGGTCGGATCGGTCATTTTTACATCGGGGTTGGGAGGTAAAAAATTTATACTTACAATGTCTGTCTTTCCAGTAGTTGCCTGACCACCACTATTTACAGCAACGGTATCAATCTCTTTTATGTACAAACTGGGATTTTCTTTGCTTACATCAATTATATCTATAACACAGTCTGACTCTATCGGGTATTTATCCTTACAATAATCATACGAGCCACCATTATTATACGTCTGGTCACCACTAACATCCGCATATATCACATATTCTGTCGACCCATCCGGTACTTTATCTTTGTTAATATAAATACCGTATCCACTTGGCGAAAACTCGTTTCCTCCGTTCTCTCCGTTATCTTTCACTTTAACACCAGATATTGATAAATCGCGCGCTTTTCTCAAATCTTGAGCCAGCCTATAAGTAGCTCTTGAAAGAGCAAACCTCCTTTGAATTTCGGGAAGGCCAATAATCATTATCGTAAAAAACAAAGCGATTATAAAAAGCACAACTGCAATCTCAACAAGAGTCGTGCCTTTTTCCGAGTTTTTCAAATTTGAAATAAATTTAAATACCATTGGATTAGGCTATTTCCAAAAAAATGCGCTAAAAGAGTTCCCAAAACTAAAAATGGGCCAAAGGGTATTTCGCTTTTTAATCCCTTTTTCTTAAAAAGCATTAGTATTACTCCTATTATAGCACCTAGAAAAAAAGCCACAAACAAGGCTGATAAAATATTGGGATAACCTAATAAAAGCCCCATTAAAATTGCTAACTTCACATCTCCAAAACCCATCCATTTACCTTTTGAAATCAAAAAAATTGTAAAGAAAAATCCCGCTCCAATAAAAATCGCCAGCAGATAATTTAAAATTTGAGAACTGTTTGTTATGGCCTGGAATACAATAGTTATCCCAATGGCGGGGAACAAAACCTTATCAGGTATTTCATAATGTTTTAAATCGTAAACTAATATAACTATCAGAGCAGACACAATATAAAAAAGAAAAGCAAGCTTTGCAAAGCCGAAAATTCCCATGCCAATTAACCAGTTAAGTCCAAGCGACCAAAAAATAACAACAAATAAAACACCTGTTGAAATTTCTACAAGAGGATACTGTACAGATATTTTCTTTTTACAATATCTACATTTTCCGCCCAGCAATAAAAAGCTAAAAACAGGAAATAAATCTAACCAAGACAATTTGTGCTTGCAATGAGGGCAAAAAGACCTGCCTGTTATTTTTTTGTTTTGTTCTAACCTATAAATAACGCAATTCAGAAAGCTTCCGATACAAACCCCGAACAAAAAAATCCCGACGACGGAGCCGCCGTGGATCCACGATGCCCCGACAAAAGTCGCGGGCATCGGGACAAGAACACCGATTAAATAATTTATAAACATTGCATCATTTTACCATTTTTTAAAATAAAAAACTAAAAACCGACTGAAAATCGACAAAACCAATTATGATAATGACCTCCTCCCCGCCCTCCGCTTCGGCTACGGGCGGGGTTTCCTTTTTTGGCTAAATGAGAATCCGACACCTATTGTTTACGCCTTCTTGGCAGAAACAGGGAGATTGTCTGGGGCTTCTCAAATTTAGACTGCCAGGCAATATACTTATGTATTTGTTGCTCGTTTAGTCCCACTGTCGAAGAAAAATACCCCACGCCCCAGATGCCGTCTTTTTCAAGATACATCTCGCGAATGAATTTGAATCGTTTTCGCAAGTGCAGACTTGAGTTGGCTTTCAATTTTGAGACGGCATCCGATATTGCGATGTTTGGAGGGATTTCAATTTGTATGTGCGCGTGGTCTGGATTAGTGTTTGCTGTGATCAAGTGGAGCGTAGGGTATTTTCCGATGGTTTCACGGAAACTTTTGAATAATTCGGGCTTTACGTAATCTTGGAGAAATTCTCTGCGACACTTGGTGCCCCAGACGATATGGTATTCGTGTTGATATGTGGAATGATTAAGGTGTCGGATTCTCATTTAGCCAGTATACCATCTTCCGACACGCACTTGGCAAGTGGCTACGCCCCCGCCCTACGGCGGACTTCCTGCAGTCTCAACGCCTACGGGCGGGGTTCTTATAAAACAACAAGAAAACAGAGCCTTTTGGGCTCTGTTTTTTATTCTTAGATATTCGATAACAGTTCTAGTGTATCTCCGTTATACCTAGTTACATGCAGGAGCTCCTGCGGTAGTGCACGCAGTAGTGCTGGTTATGTCCGTTGTTACACCTGAAGAATCTGTACAGGCGTAGGTTGCTGTTGCTGTGTAGCTTGGCAATTTTGCATAGGCGCAATAGTTAGGCGTTCCGGTGTCGGTGTCTAGGGTAACTACAGGGTCCGTTGTTGTGCCATTCTGCTTTCGTATATCCGTCGTTAATGAGAGTGGTACAAAAGTCGTGTCCGCTGTGGCCGAATAGCAACTCGCATAGCCGGTACCATCTGTTTTGCTACTATAGCAGGCTGCCATTCCGGTCGCCGCGCTAGACAAATCAGCCCTCACTGCTGCATCCTTGGCTTTAGTAATATAAGTTGTAACGTTGACTAAAACGATGGCTGCCAAAATTGCGATAATGGCGATAACGACGATAAGTTCTATAAGTGTAAAACCTTTTTGTTTATTCATTTTTTATCTTTTTATTTTTTATTTGACTTTTTATTTTAGGATTTCTAAACGTTTGTTTAGACAAGTTCGACCTTTAGAAATTGTTCTTACAATTTGATTATAATTATTATAACATATTCACAAGCACAAGTGTAAACCCCATTAGAGGTCAACCTGTGAATATCTTAAAAATGTTCTTAATTTGCTACACAACAACTCTCCCATAATCCAGCATATCCTCAAACCTCTAACGGGGTAAACCCCATTGGCGATTAACCTGTGGAAAACTTTATTTACCCTACTACGGCAGTTCCGGGCATTGCAGGGGGTCTTCGCTTTCAATATCCCTGCACTGTTCTTTTGTTATTTCTTTTCTCACTCCCCTGCTATCAACGCAAAATGCCTTGGTATCATCAGAAAACTTTTGAGCACATGCTACCCAAGCATCGTAAAAATTGCTGTCGACGTAACAACAAACCCCCGCAGGATTCTTGGTGGCTGATAAATCAGAAGTCCAACAAGGAGAATCTATGTTTTGTGGCATTTGGTAAACAGTATTTTTTAGCGCGCTATTTCTGCCAGGATCACAAAAGTCCTCATAACTATTTCCGTTCCCATTATACCAAGCCTCTCCCGCGGGAATCAAAACAGCCAAATTGCCTGCGATATTAGCATCTTTGCCTTTATTTAGGTATTGTTGCACTGTGAATAAAATAATCCCTGCAAGTACCGCAGTTATAGCTATAACAATGATTAATTCTATAAGCGTGAACCCGCCCCTAGAATTTGAAATTCGAAATTTAAAATTTGAAATCATTTTGAAATTATTTAATTTGAAATTTAAAATTATAATTTTCGTTATATTGTGCCGAGTGTTCCGTACAGCGGAGCTATGACGGAAATTGCCAAAAAAGCAACGGCCACTCCCAAAAAGATTATTAGTATCGGCTCTAAAAGCGCCGTGAATGTCTCTACCGATCTCTTAATCTCTTTATTGTAAAAATCTACTATCTGCAATAAGTTCTTGTCCAATGTTCCCGTTTCCTCTCCCACTTGCACCATTTGCACCACAAAAGGCGGAGCATATTTTGGATATTTAGCTAAAACATAACTTATTTTTTTTCCTTGAGAAACACTTTCTTCTGTTTCAGCAAAAATTTTCTTGTAAATAACATTCCCAACCGTATCTCGCGTAATTTTTAAAGCTTTGTTAATTGAAAGACCGGCGCTTATTAGAGTAGAAACATTTTCAGCAAATCTGACAAGAAATATTTTTTTTAACAGCGGGCCGAAAAAAGGCACCTTTAGCGACCACTCCTCGTACTTAACTTTCCCTTGTTTGGTTGTTAAATAGTAGGCAACAGATAAAACCATCAGAATAAATCCAACTATCAACACCCAGCCGTAATGGGAAATAAATCCATAAAAATTAATCATCGCCATAGTAAATGGAGGGGGTTCGTTAACGGTCTCTTCTATTAAGCTTATAAGGCGGGGCATTACAAAAAATATAACCATAGGTATTACCGTAAACAAAGTCACAATAACAAAAGCCGGATATATCATTGCATGCAATAATTGTGAAGAAATATCGTGCTCTCTTTCCAAGTGGTCTGATAGATATAAAAGCGATTCAGAAATTTTTCCCGACGCTTCGCCCGTTCTTATTAAGCTAACATAAAAGATGTTAAAAACCTCGGGAAAAGCCTCCATTGCTTCTGACAGAGAATTTCCCTCTTCAACCAGCTGGGAAACTTTTAAAACTTTTTCTCTAAAGTTTGGGTTTTTTATGGTCGCAGCTAAGCTTTTTAAACTCTGCGTAATAGGAACACGCGAGCGCACCATAACAGAAAGCTGGCGGGAAAATATAGCTAAATCCTTTTTGGAAACCCTGTTTAAAAACCCTAAATTTGTAGAGTGAGAAGTTAGAATGCTCTGCTCTTTTATAGATGTTACAATAATGTCGTATTTTTGCAAAAGAAGAGCGGCTGTCTCTCTTGAAGACGCCTCAACTGTCCCTGTCTGAACTTTTCCTTCCTTAGATCTGGCTTTATATGTATATTTCATCTAATTTACCAAACTTTATCGCAGCAAGCTTTTTACCTCGTTGGGGTCTAGCGCGTAATCCACCGCATTTTTTAAGGATATTTCTTTCTTTCTGACAAGATCGACTATGGCTCGACTGGAAGAAATCATTCCCTCTTTTGCAGAGGTTTCTATAACAGCGGGGATTTCGTGTACTTTATTTTCTCTTATTAAATTGGAAACTGCGTTGTTGCAAATTAACAATTCACAAACAGGAATAAATCCTCCTTTAATCCTTGGTATTAATCTTTGCGAAATAATTCCCAAAAGCGAACTGGCCAATTGAAATTTTATCTGATCTTGTTGTTCTGAAGGAAAAACGTCTACTATTCTGTGTACCGTTTGAGAAGCAGAATTAGTGTGTAGTGTTGCAAAAACCAAGTGCCCGGTTTCGGCTGCCGTAATTGTGGTTGAAATTGTTTCTAAGTCTCGCATCTCTCCAACCATAATAACGTCCGGATTTTGGCGTAAGCTCGCCCTTAAAGCATTAGCAAAATTAAATGTGTCTATGCCAACCTCTCTTTGCTCTACAATGGCTCTATCAATCGGATACGTATATTCTATCGGATCTTCTATTGTAATAATGTGCACTGCTCTTGTATGGTTTATCTCATCTAACATGGCAGCTAACGTGGTGGATTTTCCTTGGCTAGTAGCTCCCGTCACCAAAATTAAGCCCTGAGGACGAGCAACAAAATCGTGCAAAATTGAAGGCAAACTTAACTCTTCAATGGTCCTTATCACGGAAGGTATAAAGCGTAACGAAATACTCACCGTTCCTCTCTGAAAAAATGCATTTACCCTAAATCTTCCTTTTTCATCGTAATTATACGAAAAATCCATTTCTTTTTGCTCTAAGAACTTTTTGTGTTGGACTTCGGACATAATGGCGAGCGCTATGCCCTCAGAGTCCTTAGCTGAAATAACCTGCTCTCTGCTCAAAGGAACAAGCTGGCCGGTTATTCTTATATTTGGCGGATGTCCCACCGATATGTCCAAATCGGAAGCTTCTTCTTGAACCACTATATCCAAAAGTTTTTTAAAATAACTTAAATAATCCATGTGATAAAATTAAAATCAATTTAATAATTTTTCTATTATATCTTTTATGTTAAAAACGCATTACACTTCTTGCTCTGTGATCCTAGCCACCTCCTCTATTGTTGTCTCCCCTTTTAAAACTTTTAGTATTCCTTCTTGCTCCATTGTAAGCATTCCTTGTTTTTGGGCAACCTTCAAAATAAGACTCTCAAGCGGATTTTTTTGTATCAACTCTGCTAATTCATCTGTCATAGACAAAACCTCAAAAAGTCCTACTCGCCCCGCATAACCTGTGAACGCGCAGGCATCACAACCCTTTGCCGCATAAATTAAAAGCGGATCCTCTATTTTCACCCCGCTCTTTGCGGAGGGGGGCATGGTTTTTATCTTTTCTAAAATATATTCTTTTACTTTTTCCGTGGGCCTTGTTTTTACTCTGCAACGCGCGCATAGAGTTCTGATCAGTCTTTGCGCTATAACAAGCTTTAACGCAGACGGGATTAAAAACGATTTCACGCCCAAATCCATTAGTCTTGGAACTACGCCAATTGAAGAATTAGTGTGCAATGTTGAAAGCACTATGTGCCCGGTAAGAGCGGCGTTAACAACCAAATCAGCGGTTTCTTCGTCTCGAATTTCTCCAATCATAATAACGTTGGGGTCTTGCCTTAAAATCTGACGAAGACCACGGGCAAAGGTATATCCGATTTCCGGTTTTACTTGCGACTGGTTTATTCCTTCAATAGAATATTCTATCGGATCTTCAACTGTAACGATATTAACGCTCTCCTGGTTTAGAATGCGCAAGATCGCATACTGCGTTGTTGTTTTTCCAGAACCCGTAGGACCGGTAAATAAAATCATACCATACGGCCTTTTTATGGTTTTTTTCACCACTTCCAAGTTTCTTCCCTCCAATCCTAAATCTTCAAATGAACTCAAACCCCTGGCAGGATTTAGCACTCTTAATTCAACCTTCTCCCCGTAAAGGGTGGGAAATGTGGAAACTCTAAAATCGATATCTGCATTATTTATTTTTTTAGAGAATCTGCCGTCTTGAGGAACCCGATTTTCGTCTATTTTTAGGCCAGAAAGAATTTTAATTCTGGCAACGATTGCCAGATGCACCTTTAACGGCAAAAACAAGCTTGAATGCAAAACTCCATTCAATCGAAATCTTACGGTAAGTTTTTCGCGGCCGGGCTCGATATGAATATCAGAGGCATTTCCTTCAACAGCGTGCCTTAATATCACAGAAACCATTTTTATTATCGGCGCATCTTCCGTTACATCCTGCGTTGAAGAAACTTTAATGGGCGCATCCGATTCTTCGGGATTTTCGTTAAGTTTTTCTAGAGCTCTTTTGGTTTCTATTGAAATATTCCTGTGTTGCTTTAAGAGACTGGCCAAATTACTTAGCGTTATCAAATAAATCTGATAGGTAAAATTTTCTTGATTCGCCAAAAATCTTAAGGCATTTTGGGCCGCGATATCCTCGGGATAAACCATCCCAATTTGCACAGAATTTTCATTTCTTGCGATAGAGGCCATCTTGTAGTTAATGGATGCCTCTTCCGGTATCAAATCTAGAACATCGGAAGAAATTTCTTCGGCTCTTACTTTTTTTAGGGGAATGTTCGAAATTTTGCTTTTTATGCTAAAAAGCATCTCCTCTGGAACAATATTTTTTTGTAAAATAACTTCCTCTTCCGGTTTGCCGGTTTTTATCGCCTCCTTTTGCAGGTCTTCTCTTTTCTGCTCGGTTAAAAATCCTTGTGCAAATAATTCTTGCAGAAGATCCATAATCTTATTTTTTTTCCGGTTTATTTATATTCATTACAGCATTAAAACTAATTAGGCTCTGGCAAAACAATGTCCTGATAATATGGGGTGAACGGATTATCTCTTCCAATTTCCGCCTCTTCTAGTTTGGTTACATTCAACCCAATGCTTGCCAATATTTGCCGGGCCTGGTCAATAGAAGTAGCTGTTATAAAACCGTTTCTCGGTTGATCATCTTCTGTGGTAGCCGTATAAACATACTGAATTTGCATTTCGGTGAACGGCCGAAGATCTTTAAACTGGTCTGAATCAAAAACATCCATATTTATATCAACCTTTGGCTTATTAAAAACCAATGATGGGGGAACGTTTTTTGGCTTCGCAAGAAAAACCCCCAAAGAAACTGAAAGCAAAAACAATAAAAACATTATTGTTATTCCCATAAAAAACATCCTCTGTCTCTTCTTTGGTGATATAAAAATTACTGCCACTAATTTAATTTAAAATTTGAAATTTAAAATTTGAAATAAAATCGTATTTATTAAAAATTTTAAATTAAAAATTAAAAATTCGCTTAATATGTATGTGTTTTTACCTGCAATTTAAAACTGTACACTTGCATCATTTGAAATTGGGGCTGATCGGTTCCAAATAGCGGCTGGGAAGATGAGCCGAAAGAAATGTCTGTCACTTCAAAAATTCGCGAAGAATTTTCCAAAGACATAATAAGCCTTCCTAGAGAAGAGTAGTCCCCCAATAAATCCATAGAAAAAACTATATCTTTTATGGTTTGTTGACCGGCTTGAACCGAACCTCCGGAGGATGATTTAGACAAAGAAAGGTTTTTTAATAGCATCCCGTTTTCTTTAGTTATTTGTTGCAAAAAGTAAACTGCGCTACCTAGGCTTGGATCGGTCGGAAGGGCGTCATCAATTTTTTCAAGATCTTCTGCGTGAGCCACCAAATCGCTATGCGTTTTAGCTATCGCCGAGTAATAATCAAACTCCGCGTTATATTCTGCTTTTTTCTCGGCAAGTTCTATTTGCAACCGGCTAAATATTTTATATTCTGGCACCACAAAAAAGAATGCTAAAAGCAGAATGATAAAGAAAATAATGGCAATAGCAATTGGACGGTCTATTTTCATTTACTTGGAATAAAAGTTTGTTGTTTTGACTTTCTTCTTCTTAAAACTAGTAACGTTAAAACCACTGCTAATACAACCGTGATAAACGAAGCTATTATTATAATTATCAATGAAGCAGAATTTTCCTTTTGAGCGGATTCTTCGCTGACAGGAGGAAGGCCAACAATCACGCGAACTGCATATGATTGAACAGACCCGTCTTCTGCGGTAACAGTATATTCTACGGGATCAGTGAAGTCTTGCGATACATCAGCGCTCGGAGACACCACAGCTCCCGGAGATACCATAATGGCCGGCGCTAAGTTTGCAATGTCTGTCCCGTAAGGGACGCTTAAGGTAACCGTATAATTTGTTTGATCGAGCATGCCAATGACTTCCGGAACTAAGCGCAGATGGAAGGAAAGAATAAATTTTGCATCGCTTTTTGCCTCTCCTTCCCCCTCGGTTCCTTCAGGATTAGCCGGCGCTTCGCCGTTTATTTCATTGTTATCCGGAGTTTCATTGGTGTTTGTATTTTCGACTGGCTCGATTGTCGGCTCTTCGGGCGGTATGATAACTGCTTCTGCCGGCGGGATAGACAGGTAATCAAATATATCTGAACTTAAAACAAGGTTTGTGTTAAAGCCGTTTCTGGCAGACCCATCGCCAGAAGACGTCAATGTGCTTAAACTTTTGACGTATTTATTTTTTTCTAAAACCGCGATTTGCCTGCTAACGGCGTCTAAATCGTCTGCTTCGCCGGATAATTGTACTGTAGCGCTCTTTTCATTTAAGCTGAACTGCTTAAACCAAACATTGGGCATGGTTTGCTGTTGCATAAAAGCAAACACATTAGAAGTAAATTGATGGTTTTGCATTAAGAAGGTAAAATCATTTATCTTCTTTTTGTAGTTTATAACATCCCTCTCGTCCGCCCTTTGTTGTTCGGTTCCAACCTTATTTAGCTTTTCGATTTGCTTTTCTATATCTTGGCGTAAAAAACTATTCTTTGCCGCAAAAATAACATAACACAGTACGGTGGATACCAATAAAGATATTACAAAATAAAAAACAACATCCATCCACCAGAATTTCTTTGTCCTAAGTTGGAAAATTGTATTAAAATCCATTCTTGAATTTGATTTATAACTGCTAGCGAAGTGAGGAATGAAAATAAATTTTCATTCTGGCCGAGCAACGTAATTATATAAGCGGCAAAGCCATTTCCATTATACAACTAATTTTTATTCCGCGCATTATGTTTCCAATCCCCCAAGCGCGACGCCCATAGCCACAGAAAAACTTGGCGCCATTTCTTCCAGTGTTTCGCTCAAAATCGGAGGATATAAAAGCTCTGAAAAACAGTTGGGAATTTCTACCTTCTTTTTTAAAACCTCTGTAAAATACTCTTTCAATCCGGGCAAGCTGGAAGTGCCTCCTGTTAAATAAATCTCGTCAATTTCTTTCCCCTCTTCCTGATAAAAATTAGACAATATTTTTTTAACCTCTGCCATCAATGGATCTATAAGCAAATATAATGTTTTGGATATTTCTTCTTTAGTAGAAGTTAATCCTTCTTTGTTTTTTAATTCTTCTGCCTGCGTATGCCCTAAACCTAAAGCTGAAGATATGCTGTATGTAAGCTGTCCTCCCGCAAAGTCAAAACTGTAACTTTTTTTAAGGTTTTTTCTATCGATTATATTTATAGTAGTGCTTTGTACTCCTATGTCTATCACACAAACACGATTCCTATCACTCTTCACCAAAGACCTTACCAGACCAAGCGCTTCAGCCTCCACGGCGTAGAGATCCAATCCTATCATTTGGGCAACCTTTTGATAGTCTTCTATTATTTGATTAGGAATAGCGACCAATAAGACTTTAAGAGTAGATTGGCCGTCTCCCGGAGTTCCCGATATTAATTTCCAGTCTAGCGTCGTCTCTGTCACCGGCAAAGGAATATATTGTGGAGCATTATAATAAACCGCTCCTTTTATTTCTCTTGCGTCCATCGGCGGAAGCTCAAAAGAAGTGCAAAAAGTTGAAAAATCGGGAATTGAAATTACAGCCGCCCTTGTTCTTATCTTCGCTTCGTCTAAAACAGCTTTTATAGCTCTGGAAACAAAATAATTAGAAAGAAGATAGCTTCCTTTTTCTATGTTTCTGAAAGGCTCTTTATAAAGCGACGACGACCTGATCTGTCCATAATTTTCCAGGGTTTTTCCTTGTCCCCACCTCGAAATTTCAACAACTTTTATCGACGAGGTTCCTATGTCAATTCCTATCATTTTCTTTGGAAAAAACATTTTCAGGGGATTTGAAAAAATATTCATTTTTCCTAAATTAAAATTTGACAGGAAGTTTGAAGCCATAATCAATTTTATTGTATAATTAAATCAATATAAAAACACTGTGGATAAGTCTCTTTATAAAAGCGGGGAATTCTTATTGGATTTGATGTTCCCGAAATTTTGCTTGGGATGCCAAAAAGAGGGCGCATATTTATGCGACGACTGCCGAGCGCTTTTGGAAATTTCCGAATTTAATTACTGTCTTTGCAACTCAAAGCCCCAGCGCTTGCCACCAAATTCAAAATTAGGAAAATGCAATCGATGCCAAGATAAGCGACTTTCCGGTCTTTTTTTCGCGCTCCCCTACAAAGAAAGGGCCTTAACAAGAAAATTAATTTATCAGTTTAAATATCAACCATATTTAAAAGACTTAGCAAAAACACTGGCTGGTATTTTAATAGAACATTTCGTGCTTTCAGGGAAGAATACCGACGAAGTTTGGAATAATGGGATATTGGTTCCAATTCCTTTAGATAAAAAGAAAATAAAAATCCGCGGTTATAACCAATCGGAAGAATTGGCGAAAGAACTGTCAATGGTTTTGCAAATTCCTATTATCTCCGATGTTCTGATAAAAACAAAATCCACAAAACCCCAAATGGAATTGAAAAAAGAAGAAAGAGAGAAAAACCTGCGAGGAGCTTTTACAATAAAAAACAGTACCACCGACGAGTCAATATTACTAGACAAAAAAGTATTTTTAGTAGATGACGTCTACACCACAGGATCTACTATGGAAGAATGCGCGACAGTTTTACGCGATTCCGGCGCAAAAAGCGTCTGGGGAATTGCCCTGGCGCGCGAGGAATAAAAAAGCCACTGGTTAAACCAGGGCTATGCTTTTGCGCCTTGCGTAAAGACCACTTTCTTTTCTCTCACGTGCCAGTAAAAACAGCAACTGTAGTCAATGAACGACCAAACAGTTGCGAGTACAGCCAAAACGGTGGCCGTAATCTGCATATGAGGGAACACATTACCTTCAGGAAAAATGTGCAAAAGGACAAGTGTGAATTGGGCTCCGCCCTGGAACACCGCCTTTATTTTTCCGCTCTTCCTGGCAGCCAGCGTGATTCCGTGTTTCACCAAACATGACCGGATTGTTTGCACAATGGCATCTCTGGTAAAGAACAAAATAACGGCCCACAGAGGCACCCAGCCGATATGCAGAAGCGTCATCCAGATAGTCATGTGAAAAACTGAATCGCACAGAGGATCCAAGAGCTTTCCCACATCGGATATCTGATTTGTCCTTCTGGCGATTTGTCCGTCCATAAAATCCGTTAACTCGCCGAGAGTCATGGCCACAAGAGCGGACCAAGGATAGTTGTTGGCAAGAAAAACGCATGCCAGCGGGGCAAAAAAGATAAGCCGAAGCAGGGTTATATAATTTGGATTAATTCGATTCATTCCGAGCCTCCTTGTTGGTTGTGAATGAACGACGATATAGCGTTAGACATATCTTGCCTGAATATTAGGGCAGATTGCGTTTTTAGTCAAACAAAAAATACGGCGCTTTAATTCCGTATTTTTGCTTGGTTTTTACTATTATTCTTTTAGTTTTCCGGACCTTCTTTCGTTCTGTTCAATTTCATTAAAATTATTCCAGCTAAAACAGCGCTTATTAATCCGCCGATTGTCCAACTCAACACAATGGCCAAAGAATAAGGCATACTGCTATATGTGGCAAACATTCCGGGAATTGTGGAAACGACCCAATAAGATAGCCCAAATTTTGCTCCGCCTTTTGCATTTTCTCCAAAAAGACTTTTTGTTTTATTCCAAAACCATGCCAGCAAAACTCCCACCAAAAATGGATGTAGAAAAAACAAAAGCATCAAGGGATCTTTGAAAGACCTGAATAAATTTGGATTCTGGTATTCCGCGTTTATTGCAGGAAAGATAATGCCAAAAATCTTGCTAACAACCTGCGAAGCAAGAAAAAGCACCAATCCCGTCAACAGCCCCGACAAAATTATTTTTTTCATAGTTTTATTTTTTCCTTTAAACCAATCTGCGTTCCTAGCACTTTTTTGGTCGTGCCGGTAGTAAATTGTGTTGGCGGTGTTTTTTGAACGAAGTTCGAACTTTTTTTGACGAAAATCCGAATTCCGAATTTTAAAATCCAATCGCTCGGGCGGGCAAAAAGGAAGGGG
>Ga0209541_10002418_pt1 | contig 35326 bp, 43 predicted proteins | sample RifCSPlowO2_01_FD_184027 | JGI IMG/M metagenome (GOLD analysis project Ga0209541, IMG submission 184027) | Groundwater microbial communities from Rifle, Colorado - Rifle CSP2_plank lowO2_0.1 (SPAdes) (version 2) | ecosystem: Environmental > Aquatic > Deep subsurface > Groundwater | place...
GACATAAAATATGATCATCTATTCAGAAGTACTTCAAATCCAACTGACAATTGTATTAATCTTGGATGCCCAAAAGATACTCAATTAGTTGGAAACAAAAAATCATTAGTTTATCACTATTGTTATTGCACTTATGCAGACAGAATTTCAAAGGAGAATTTAATCTGCTTTAATTCTGTTGATGAAGCACAAGAATATGGATATAAGGAAACGAAAATCTGTTAGTTTTATTTTTTTCCTCTGTGAAATTTTAGTTTTTTTATTTTATTACTTTCAATTTCAAGATATGTATTAACATCTTTACCAAAACCTGTATTTATTACAGTTGTTCTGCCGATCTTATCTTTTCCGAAATGTTCATGCATATGTCCCCCAATACATATTAAAGGTTGATATTTTCTGCAAAAATCACTAGTTACAGTGCTTCCGAAGTGTTTTTTATGAAATTTTGATTCCTTGTTCAATAATATATCTAATTTTGTATTATAGGGAACATTATGGCTTAGAAAAATTGTGGGTAAATCTTTAGATCTCTTTCTGTATGTTTCATCTAACCTGCTTAAAATTATTTTATATTTTTTTCTTAAATGCATTAATTGATTTTTTGTGTACAACTCTTTTTTTATAATTGGATCTTCAGCATTACTACTTAATCCATAGCCTAGAATATTAAAATTACTAAATTTATATAATTTAAACTGGCAATCATAAATATTTTCCAAATTTTTTGTTAAAAAAGGATTTGTTTTATTCCCCATAACTGCTTCAAGGAAATACTTCCTAGAATAAAAATCATCTTCTTCTTTATCAGATCTAGATTCACCATAGCTTTGATCCCAGTTTCCAGGGACTATAAAAACTGGTTTATCAAAAGAATTTAGATATTCTAATATCTTCCTTCCAACTTTTAGAGATTCTTTATTTAATAGGTCATATTTCTTCTTACCAATAGACTTCAGAATAAAAGTAGAAAAATGCATTTTCTTAGATTCCTTCATCCATTTCTTTGTTAATGGCCTTAATCCCTTATCACTGCAAAAATCACCTGGAGCAATTATATAATCAAAATCTTTAAAATAAATTTTGGGTTTTTGACCATGTAAATCACCAATAATTAAGAATTTTAAACTCATACTTTATCAAAAGAAATTCATTATTAATAAATCTTATCATTAATAATTTATTCATAGATATGGATGAAAGCTCAATAAAATTTTAGTATCACCATTAGTAATATTGAATCTAAAACTTTCATAAGTTGCACAATCAAAAATATCACCTTTTGAAATAATTTCTATATCATAAAATTTCTGAGAATGCTTAGACCTAAAAGGAAATGGATGGTACTTAGACATTTGATGATCTACTGCTCGATCCATAAATAAGTCACGATGTTCGGGGAGAAAAAAACTAGAGGTCAACGCATAATAAAATTCCTTCAAATTTATTTCCAGGCCTAGAGCAATCAATCGTATAGAACCATCAACTTCATTACTAAGTTGTTTTACTTTCAATTTATATATGCCAAAATATTCACTTAATTCATTTATAAGAGGCTGTTTTAGATCAGGTTTATCATTAATCTTTTCATCTTTTACTTTAGTAACTTCCAATTTTCCCAAATAATCATCTATTGGCATATCCTAAGAATAAATAGATAAATCAATCCTTGTATTAACATTCTCTATTTTGTATCTAAAATCTATTATGGGATTTGCATATTGAACAACTTCTAATACAGTTTCAATATTGTATGTCTGGCCATTTACCAATGACACAGACGGAAATGCAACTGAACTATCATTTTCATCATCTAAATAACTATATTGAGGGAAATGAATTTTTGCAAAATCTTTTCTATCAGAATTCTTCATTAATTTAAAATGTGCTAAGGACATATTTTCACTTGCTCCAAAAGTACGCAGATCTATATAGGATTTCTCACTGAAAACATGTCTGCCTTGTACTATTACATTAAGATTTAATCTCTCTAAAAAATATGCAATTTCATGAACAAAAGGTGCTTCCTCAATTAAAATACTTTTACCTATATATTCATCAATTGATGAATTTGACTTTGGAAATTTTTGCTTATTTCTCATAATAGATCCTTCTAATTGTTCTAGATAAAAATCAATCGGCACTACTACCCCCTCCATTTAGCTTTTCTTATATTTGCAAGGTTTTCTAGATCCACATTGCAATATAATCCGCAATTTTCACTTCTACCTGCTCTGAATTGAGTAGCACAAAAGCACTTAGGTTTAAAATATTTGTGGTTTCCTGTTGATATGGCTTTCTGTGGTATAATTGAATTATTATCTCTTAAGTAATCTCTAAGGTTAAAATAACATGAATTATTAAACTCATCATCATTCGCAAATGCGACTTTAATATCAGTGAGGCCACCTTTTTCATTTATTCTGTTATATAAAGTCAGTTTCAGGCAAGGTTTTGTTCCCAGAACCCAGCCACCAAATGTATTTTTACTAAATAAATTTAACCATTCAACTCTTGGAGCTCCATGTAACCCTACAAGGTCATTCCAAATCCTTCTGAGATTTCTTCTTGAAAAATAATTTCCGTGCTCATCATATACATTACCAGTTTTAATATAATTCAATGCTTTTTTAAACTGATCTGGAGATATCATAAAACATTTCTCTTGCTCAAGATATTCATGTGCTTCGTACCAAGTAAATTGTTTAGAACTTCTGTTAATAGCGATCATCAATTCACGATAATTTTTATCAGCAGGTAATACCATAAATTCATCTCTACTTGAATTTAAATTGAATTTTGGTTCTACTTCCAATTTCTCAAGATAATCATCTATTGGCATTTTATTCTTTTATTTTTACTCTTCGCACTCCTAAATTTGTAAATAAGAAATCAGGATTTTTAATGCAATTTAGGCGAACTCCAACTCCATTAATTGCCCACATCGCTACTTGTCCTGCGGACTTACAAGATTTCAAGGGAGGCCAAAATTCCAAATCTCCACTCTTTATTTTTTTTGGAGGTAAACCGTAAACTGTTGAATTCGAAAGCCATTCCTTAAAAGAAATTCCCTGACTCCTCCTTCTTCCTAAATAATCCTCTATGATAGCTGAATGTCTTGAAAGTAAACTTTGATTTCTAAGGGCATGATTATAATTTATAATCATTTTTTTACTATTGACATCAACTTTAAAATCTGCATCTAACCATTCTCCTCGCCACGGTTCTCTAATTAAAATAATATCTTCTAATATTTTCTCTAAGATATGTTGACCTATTATACTTCCATTTCCATCAAAAGCTTTTCCAGAAAGTAATAAATTGAGAAAATCAACGAACTGTTTCAAATGTAGCATATATGAATTTTCTAAATCTAGAGCGTGATGTGCATCAAACCAATTTAAATTATAATTTGACCTTTTCATAGAGATTAACAAATCTGAATAGTGATAATCCCCATAATCTTTCCCCTCTAAAATAATGTAAGTTTTAAGATATTGATTAGAAAAACTTGGCAATGGATTAGCTATATTTTTTGATAATCTTACTCCTTCTAATTTTCCCAAATAATCATCTATTGGCATTTTTATGTTTTTATGTTTGCACGACGTACCCCGAGGCCGGGATCCGAGTACGCAGGATCCCAAAGCAATCCAGGTAAGCCCTGCCGGAACTAGCGCCGAACCCAGCGACAACACCATTTCTTGGATACCAGTAGTTAAATTCACCAGTTTTAGCATTTTTTCTTGGCAATCCTTGTGATGTCGGATTTCTAAGCCAATCATCAAGGTTAATCTGTTTATCTTCCATAAGTGTATCTTTATCTAATTCTTCTTCTACTGCAAGTAAACTTCCTTTTATAAACTTCATATAGTATATTTTCTTATTTTCCTTTTTGATTTCATATCTGCTATTTAACCATTCAGCTCTAGAAGGATCTCTTGCTTCTAGAATATCATCTAAGATTGCTTCTATTCTTCTTGGATCGACTTTCTTATTGTTTTCATTTAATGCATTTCCTGACTTTAAAATATTTAAAAATTCAACAAATAATATCGGGTTAAGTGTAAATCCCCATTGATAATTATTTAATTCTAAAGCTTGTTGATTATTAATATTACCTAAATATCCATCTTGATATAATGGATCTCTATTATCATTATTTTGAGGATTAATATTAAGTGATTTCATAGTTGGTTCTTTATTTGAAGTGTAAACTAATCTTGTTTGTCCAACCAGTATATCAGAATGCTCACTTGTTTCTGGTAATAATAAATATAATCCATTATCATAATAAGTTGGATCTTGCAATCTTGTTTTATGAGATGTTCTTACCCCTTCAATTTTATCTATATATTTGTCAATTGGCATAAAATTGAGTCCCAAAGTGGTTTTATAAACCTTATTAATAGTTACCACTCATTAGCAACTAAAAACGAAAGCTTTATAAATACTAAAATACGCTCAATATAGTGATAAAAGATGTGTAGTTTAGATAATAAAGAACACAATTATGCAAGCTTTGCAGATCAGCAAAGATATTCTAGTATTTCGAACTACGATCTTATATCAACTAATTATACTCCAATTTCAAGATATAGAAACACAATATTATAGGCTATCTTGTTATAAATTTCTTAATCTCTTTAATCTTGCTTGAATTTGTTCATGAATATCTTTTCGTATAATTTCTTCTAAAGCCACAGGAATAATATCTACAGCCAAATTTCTCTTACGGTCTGAGGTATATCTAAACATTACTTTCTCACCATTATTTAAATAATAATCTTTGGCTTTTAATTCTTCCTTGAAAAAAATCACTTCATCAGGAAATAATAAACCATATTTATCTTTGGATAGAAATTGAATTACACCTTCACCATTCGCATCTAAATATTTAACAATACCATAATATATTCCAGGCTTAAGTTTACTTGATGTCCTATCAAACCTATATCGGTGATATTTCATCTAATATAAAGTAGAATAAGCAATAAAATAAATCTTTCTATTTAGATTTCATTTCAACATACTTGCATTTACCACAATACAATCTGTCACTATGGTTGGCAAGGAACATACCAGGTCCGCATTTCGGACAGGTTAATTTCTTACCAGAGCTATACTTCAACCATACCTGGCTTGGTCTTTTATTTTTTGGTTTTGGTTTCTTTGGCATCTTTCTTCACTTTTGGTTTTTTCTTAATTACTTCTACATCATTATAGAATTTTTCGTCATTATAAATATATACACTAACTCTTGATGTACCGTGTCCAAATTTTGATTTTATATACTTAATATTAACAAGTTTCTCATCTACCTTAAACTTTTCTGCAATATTTTTTTTGATTTCGTCTTTTTTTGGGGTACTTTTTTTTAAATGCTCAATCTCATAAATAATTCTTTTCCTTCTCAGTAAGTCATCATTAACTTCTTTAATTATTTTCATACTTTTATTGCATATTCTCCCTTATTTTTAATATTTAGTTTCTTAGCTATTTCAGATTTTTCCGGATCTATAATTGTAATTCTACCCTTGAAACCATCAGCAAATTCAGCTCGCTTGCATAACGGACAAATATCACTAGTTACAAATAATCTACAGTTTTTACACACCTTTCTCATTTTTCCTTCTCCTTAGGTTTTTGTTTTTGTTTCTTTGTATCCTGTTCAATCCAGCTAATATTTCCCAGGAAGCTTTGTCTCATAGTTAACCCAATTTTTGGATTAGTTACTTCTTTATAACTGACAGCAATTATCCTTGCCCTGCATATATCATTTACTCTCAAAACTTTTTTTGAATCCCGTCCTGTAAGCACATTTGATTTAGAAAAACTTACAAAATCATCCATGGTTTGACTTATATGGATCATCCCATCCAAAGGCCCTATTTCAATAAAAGCCCCAAAATCAGCTATATCTGTAATCTTTCCTAAGATTACCTCATTGACCTCGGGTTTGAAAGTATAGACCTTAAATACAGTTTCATAATATGCAGCTCCGTCTCCTGCAATTATCTTGCCTTCTCCAATATTTATAATATCAGATACAAAAATTACTATACCTAAATCCTTACTAATAAAACCCTCAAATTGCTCATTTAATCTCTTAGCAATAGCATCTTTAGTATCCCCACTAAATAAATTAGGGGGTACTCGAATATAGCTTTTTATTTCACTTTCATAAAACATTTTTCATCCTCTCAAATCTATGAGTTGATAATCTTATTTCAGATTGTGCTTTAGAACAAGGTAACCATTTAAAAACTTTTGTTTTTTTAACTTCTCTTTCCTTATAATGCTTGAAAAAATACTTTATATCCTTCAATATATTACTTGGCACATCATTTAAATCCCTAATATTTTGAAGGCTCAACTCTCTTAAGGGGATAGCTAAAATTTTATCATCAGTTAAATGATCATCTTTCATTTTTAACAAAGCAATAATCCTACACAATACAATAGAACCTTTGATCAATTTCTTTCCTAATATTATGACATCTAATGGATCCTTATCGCTTGCTAAAGTACCAGGAATAAAACCATAATTTAAGGGATAGGTATACTTCTTATCTAATGTCCTAGATAAAACAAATTTTCCTGTTTTTATATCTAATTCATATTTTTTCCTTGATCCCTTAGGTATTTCAACTATGCAATTTACACCTTTTTTTGTTCTTAATCTTGCACTTTTCCAGAGATTCATATTATTATATAGTAATTTTTTTGTCTTATGCTTAAAATCCTTATATTCTTTTTCTTTAAAGCTTTCCTTAATTCCCTATCCTGAGTTGCCACAATAGTCTCCGAATCAGCATACAATATTAATAATGCATCAGCATCTAAATTTTCTGATGTTTTAGTGATCTTTACATTATACTTATCAATAATCTGCAGAGCTAATTTATTCTTTAATTTCTTTAATTCATCTATTGTCTTATCTAATACAAATATTTCATAGTTAAAATATGCTATCCTTCTAATCTCAGAAAAAATATCAATCTTAAATTTTAAACTTGTAATAATAAAATTTGTATCCAGTAGTATTTTCATTTTAAGAAAGATAAATTTCTTATATTTAAGTGTATTCTCGATAATTTTGCTACAGTATTTTCAATATAACGTCAAAACTGAAAAAAGTTAATAAATAAAATTCATAAACCGAAACGCTTATAAGTATCTTATTTACCCTATTCGAAGCTTTTTTTAAAGTAGTAAATAATGAGGCGATATAGACGAAAAAATTTAGATGTTTCACAAAAAACAATTGAAGGTTTTAATAGAGGTTTCAATTTTTTCTCTCATAAAATTTACAAAAATGCTATTCATATTATCCTAGGTGTTTTTCTTTACTCAAATCTAGAATGCGGTCAAATCAAGAAAAACATTAATTTTGAATCTGATTTAAATAATCCTCAAGAAATTCCACAACCCGAGCTCACACAGCAATATATCAATTTAACTGATATAACTCGAAATTTGGAAGTAGCATATCATTTACCAAATGGTTTAATTGCAGGTCTGATTGAAAAAGAGAGTTCATGGCAAAATTATGCAATTTCAGAGGTTGGAGCAGCAGGATTAATGCAATTGATGGCTAAAACTGCTGAAGAAGCAGGTCTTAAAGTTTGGACTTATAACGGAAAGTATGAAGGTTCAGAATATTCAAGAGAGTTAAAAAATATAGTCAAAAAACATCAGGATGATCCTAAATTCTTACAAAGCCTAGATGATAGATTTAATCCTTTTCTAGCCATACCCTCTGGAACTTGTTACCTTGTAAGTCTTAGAGATAGATTTCAAAACCTCGAAACTGCACTTTCTGCATACCATGTTGGCCCTAATTCCAACTTACTAAATACGGATATAAATTATGTACAAGATGTACATGAATTTAAAAAGTCTAATATAAAAGAAAGAAAAGATTACTATTTTGAGATTTTTTCAGATTAATTTAATAAAATTCAAATTATTTTGAGATTTTTTGTGATATTAAATTTAAAGCTTTGCTTAAACTTTTGAGTGTCGAAATATTACTAATTTTTATTTAAAAATCTATCTATTTTTATTGAAAAAATTTGCCTCTACAAGGCTCCAGGACCTCAAATATGGGCATTCTGAGCTAAGAAAGATTTATATATGCAACAACCTGCAAAAATATATGACAGACAATTCTTATAGAGCTGAAAGCATCACAGTTTTAAAAGATTTAGAAGCAGTTGTCAAGAGACCCGCTATGTACATTGGTGATGTGGGTTCACGTGGTTTACACCATCTTCTAGTTGAAGTTTTAGATAATTCAATAGACGAAGCCCTAGCAGGCTTTTGCAACCTGATAAAAGTAATCATCCATATTGATGGATCTGTAACTGTTATTGACAATGGAAGAGGTATTCCTGTAGATATTCATCCTGAACTAAAAATTCCAGGAGTAGAAGTTGTTATGACTATTCTTCATTCAGGCGGTAAATTTGATAACAAAAGTTACAAAGTAAGTGGTGGTTTACATGGAGTTGGTATATCTGTTGTAAATGCATTAAGTAATTTTTTAGATGTCATAGTTAAAAGAGACGGCCACATATACCAACAAAGATATGAAAAAGGCAGAAAAGTGTCAGAGCTTCAGATAATTGGAGACACTTTAGATCTCGGTACTGAAATTACCTTTCTACCTAATCCAGAAATTTTCGAAACAACTCAATTTGAAAATGAAATAATTATCACGAGATTAAAAGAATTAGCTTTTCTAAACAAAGGATTAAAAATAATTTTTTCAGATGAAAGAACTAATATTACTGAAGAATACTTCTACGAAGGAGGCATTATAAGTTTTGTCAACCATTTAAATAGAAACAAAAATGTGTTGCATAAAGAGCCAATTTACCTTAATATAGACAAATTAAATACAAAAATTGAAGTTGCTCTGCAATACAACGATGGCTATCAAGAATCTGTCTTTTCTTTTGTAAATAATATCAATACTATAGAAGGGGGTAGTCATCTAAGTGGTTTCAAGACAGCATTGACCAGAGTTCTTAATGATTATAGCTTAAAAAATATGAATCATAAAAATGGTGAAAATTTAACAGGCGACGACGCGAGAGAAGGATTAGTGGCCATAATTTCTGTAAGGATGCATAGTCCTCAATTTGAGGGACAAACTAAAACAAAATTAGGAAATTCAAATATAAAAGGTATTGTAGATTCTAATGTCTATGATGGCCTTTCTCATTTCTTTGAAGAAAATCCCTCAACAGCAAAAACAATTATTTTTAAAGCAATTAATGCTGCTAGGGCAAGAGAGGCTGCAAGAAAAGCCCGAGAATTAACAAGGAGAAAATCTGTACTTGATTCAGGCAGCCTTCCTGGAAAATTAGCTGATTGTCAAGAAAAAGATCCATCAAAATCAGAAGTATTTATAGTAGAAGGTGATAGTGCAGCTGGTACTGGAATCGCATCCAGAGATCGAAAATTCCAGGCAATATTTCCATTGAGGGGAAAAATTCTAAATGTAGAAAAAGCTAGACTAGACAAAATATTCAATAATGAAGAAATTACTTCTTTGATTAGTGCCTTAGGTTGCGGCATAGGGGAAGAATTTGATTCAAGTAAATTAAGATATCACAAAATAATAATACTTACAGATGCTGATTCTGATGGCAATCATATATCAACTTTATTATTAACATTTTTCTATAGAAATATGCCTAAATTAATAGAAAATGGTTATTTATTTATTGCACAGCCGCCTCTGTACAGAGTAGTAAAAGGTACAAGCACCCATTATGTAAAAGATGATATAAAACTTCAAAAATTATTAAAGGAAATTGGATCTGATAAGGTAATAATTCAGAGATTTAAAGGTCTTGGAGAAATGGATAGCGATGAACTTCAAGAAACTGTTATGGACTTGAATAAGAGAATCCTAAAAAAAGTAATTATTGAAGATGCTGTTTATGCCGATCAGATATTCAGTATTTTAATGGGTGATGAAGTTGAACCAAGAAGGGAATTCATTTTTAAGCACGCAATAAATGTTAAAAATTTAGATGTATAAAATGGCATTATCTGATTTAATTAAAGAAGTAATTACCGAATTGCTTTCACGGAAAAAAATAACAACAACAGATATAGAACATATCACTAGAAAAGTAAAAAGTGAAACTAAACTAGCTACATCAGATGGAACTTATGAGTTAAAGGCATTTCATTTGCTAGTTGATTTATGCACATATGGAACTTTATGTGAAATCGCCGAGGTTAATTTAGATTTATATAGAGACGATATTAAAAAGTACAATGTAGGAGATGTTATATTTGATCAGAAAGAAGACTTATATGCCGCATTTGACATATCTTTAGACAATGTTTTGCATACAGGATTATTGACAAAGTTTGTTAAGATTGACACACAAACATTTAATGATCTAAGAAAATTAAGCAAATATTTTCCAAATAGAATATGACAGAAATCAAAGAAAAATTAATTCAAGAAGAGCTAAAGGAGAGTTATTTAGACTATGCCATGTCTGTCATAATAGGAAGAGCCTTACCTGATGTCCGTGATGGTCTAAAACCAGTTCATAGAAGAATTTTATATGCAATGTACGAAGACGGTCTTACATCAAATAAACCATTTAAGAAATCTGCAACAACAGTTGGTGCAGTTATTGGCAGATATCATCCACATGGAGACATCGCAGTATATGATGCTCTAGTAAGAATGGCTCAGGATTTTAATTTAAGATACACATTAATAAATGGTCATGGAAATTTTGGTAGCATTGAAGGATTTTCACCAGCTGCTATGAGATATACAGAAGCACGTTTATCTAAGATTTCTGAAGAGCTTTTAGCTGATATTGATAAGGACACAGTAGATTTTATTCCAAATTTTGATGGTACTCTTAAAGAACCAATTATCTTGCCTTCTACGGTTCCGAATTTACTTATTAATGGTAGTAGTGGAATAGCTGTTGGTATGGCAACTAGTATGCCTCCCCATAATATGGGTGAAGTTTGTGAAGCAATTTTAAAATTTATTGAAAACAACGAAATTACTGTTGAAGAATTAATAAATTATATTGAAGGTCCTGATTTTCCTACCGGTGGTCAAATTCTCGGCAGAAGTGGGATTTACTCTGCATATAAAACCGGTAAAGGAAAGATCGCTGTTAGAGGTTTAACAGAAATATCTAACAAAAAAATCATTATAAAAGAGATACCATACATGGTAAACAAAGCAAGTTTAATTGAAAATATTGCTGATCTTGTGCGGGATAAAAGAATTGAAGGTATTTCAGATATTAGAGATGAAAGTGATAGAAGTGGAATCAGAATAGTCATAGAACTTAAAAATGGTTATGAAGCTCTGACAATTCAAAACCAACTTTATAAAAATACTCAATTGGAAACAACTTTTAGCATTATTAATATTGCTCTGGTGAATAATCAACCGCGAATTCTAAATTTAAAAGAATTGATTGAACATTTTATTTCTCACAGAAAAGAGGTAATTAAAAGAAGAACTAAATTTGAGCTAGACAAAGCAGAGGCGAAAGCTCATATCTTAGAGGGTTTAATTATTGCTTTAAGCAACATAGATAATGTAATTCACTTAATTAAGAATTCTCCTGATACTGAAACAGCCAGAAATAATTTAACACAAACTTATAATTTAACTGAAAAACAATCAATAGCAATTCTTGAAATGAAATTACAAAGATTAACTTCTCTTGAAACATCAAGAGCCCAAGAAGAACATAAAAACTTAATTGAACTTATAAGTCAATTAGGTGATATTTTATCAGATCCAAACAAGATATTAAATATTATTAAAGATGACATTTTAGATCTAAAGCTGAGATTTAGCGATAATAGAAAAACCCAAATTATTGAAACTGATTTAGATATAGAAGATGAGGATTTAATCAAACAAGAAGATGTAATAATTACAATTACTCATCAAGGTTATATTAAAAGGCTTCCGGTAGAAACTTATAAACAACAAAGAAGGGGTGGTAAAGGTATTATTGCTACTGATATTAAAGAGAATGACTTCCTTGAACAGGTATTTATTTCAAATACTCATAATTATTTGCTTTTTTTTACAAATCTAGGAAGAGTTTATTGGTTGAAGGCATATACAGTTCCAAGTGCTTCTCGATACAGCATGGGTAGGAATATTGCAAATTTATTATCCCTAAGTCATGAAGAAAAAATAACCTCTTTTATACCAATTAAGGAATTCACAAACAATGAAAATTTAATTATGGTTACAAAAAAAGGAATAATCAAAAAAGTATCCTTGGATAATTTCTCCAGACCTAGAAAAGGAGGAATAATCGCAATTAACTTGCAAGAAAATGATCATTTGATAAATGTTAAATTAACAGATGGTAATCAAAAATTGATAATAGGTACTTTAAATGGATTGGCTTTGAAATTTGATGAAAAAAATTTAAGGACAATCGGAAGGAATGCTGCTGGTGTTAGAGGGATAAGATTAAGAGATAAAGATGAAGTAGTAGGTATGGAATTAGCAACAAATGAAAATGATACAATCTTAACGATTACCGAAAATGGCTTTGGCAAGCGAAGTTTAATCAGTGAATATCGCCAAATCAACAGAGGTGGAAAAGGTGTTATTAATATAAAAACAACTGAAAGAAATGGTAAAGTTGTTTCAATAAAAACTGTCTCAGATGCTGAAGAATTAATTTTTATTACTAAGAAAGGTAAGATAATTCGAGTAAGTGCATCGGGTATATCACAAGTTGGAAGAAACGCCCAGGGAGTAAGAATAATGAAAGTTGATAATGATAAAGTTGTAAGCGTAACCAAAGTATCTATTCCAAACCATAATCTTGATGTTTCAGAAAACTCTTCAGAGCCAAAACCTTCTCAATAATTCTAAGAAATATTAGAATAACCTATTAATCTCCACCTGTTATTTAAGACTCTCGAGATCGTAATTCTATCTTTTTTATCTGCACATATAGGGATTTTCAATTTAACTATGATAACATTATTTTTCTTTATCTCAACCACAGTACCAACTGTTGTAGAGCTGTTTACATTTAGCATTAAATGTTCATCTTTTTTAATGGGAGTTACTACCAAATTATCTTTTGCTCCCACAATTCTTTCTAATAATTTAGGTTCTAACTTAAGTTCATGGTAAACATCGGGTAGCTTCTTAGTCATACCCAATAAATGTCCTGTAAGATTATCGCTCTTCACAAAGAAAGGATCTAACTCAGTTAAAATTCCTATTGATCCACCAGGTACAACTGCACTTATAGAATCTGGACCTGTTTTTAACCCAGCAATCTTTGTTTCCAAGCTATGCCAAGTTACTTTTCCCTCCTTTTCTAATTTCAACCCCGGTCTAATTTCAATCTTGTCGCCGATCTTTAATTTTCCTTGTTTTAATGACCCTCCCAATATACCTCCAACTAAATTGCCAACTTCATTTCCTGGCTTATTCACGTCAAAACTTCTGGCAATGAGAAAAATTGGATCTGCACTTAAGTCTCTAGTTGGTGTTTTAAATAAAGTTTGTATAGCTTCTACCAATACTCCAATATTAATTCCGTGTTGAGCTGAAATTGGAATAATTGGTGCATCTTTTGCAATACTACCCTCTACAAATTTCTTAATTTGATCATAATTTCGTAAAGCTTCTTCCTGATTTACAAGATCAATTTTATTTTGTACAATTATAATATTTTTAATTCCAGTAATTTCCAAGGCCATTAAATGTTCTTTTGATTGCGGTTGTGGACATTCTTCATTTGCCGCAATTACCAATAATGCACAATCCATAATTGCCGCTCCACTCAACATAGTAGCCATCAAGGTCTCATGTCCAGGTGAATCAACAAGGCTGACTTTCCTGATAAATTCAACATTGCCACCGCAGGACGCGCATTTATCAGTAGTCGAGTATATCTCGGGATCCTTGCATTTACCGCATTTATAAATTGAAAAATTAGCATATCCTAATCTAATTGTGATACCTCTTTTAATTTCCTCAGAATGTGTATCAGTCCATACTCCAGAAAGTGCCTGAGTTAAAGTAGTCTTACCATGATCTACATGACCAACTAGGCCAATATTTATTTCTGGTTGAATAACCTTGTTCTCTTCCTTCTTAATTATGTCTTTAGTTTCGTTTTTTGCTTTCATCCATTGACCTCAAAAACATTTTAAATATTGTCTGGTCTTTTTTTAAGTGTTTCTATTGATTCCTTTAGTAACACTTCAATAATTTCTTTATTAACACCTTGGTGTGTTAGCTGTTCATTTAATCCTTTTGCTTTTTCATAATCTTCTAACCAAACAGCTTCTATCAACTCTTGTTTTAATTTTTCTGTGTTATTTTCTCCTAAACTTGAAATAAATTGTTTTAATCTCTGAACATTTCCGCCCAAATCATCCCTAATTTCAATTTTTATTTCCCCACTCCTAAAATTTTTTTTATTATAATGAGATAAAGAGATCCTTTCAAGAAAATTTGATGGATTAGAAGTGTCTTTTATTCTATGATATATTGATAGTCTTCCTTTGTATCCTGTTAATAAACATTCGGTAGCTATATCTTGAGCAATTTTGTATGATACAGCTTCATTATTTAATCCTGCCATATCAAATGCCACTGAACTATATAATTTCACATTACCAATATTTAATATTAGGCCATTGGGTATAACATCAACTGACTCTGGAATTCCTTCAAGTGGACTTCTTTCAAATACAGTGTCTTGGGCTCCCACAATATATATTAAATTTTTGCATTTACTACTGAGTTTTAATCTAGTATGCTTACAAACTTCATTTCTTTGGTATAATGCTTCAGTTGCTAATAAAAGTCCATCAATACAACTAGAATTACAAGGAATAGAATCTAAGATATTCTTTAATTCCCTTAAATCAGAAGGTATAGGGTATATCTCTTTATATGATAACGCCATCTCTAATCAAATTGAATTTGTTATTGCTTGATTTCCTCTGCCTTTACAACTTCCTTTATTTTCTCAGTAATCCCAAGAATTTCAGGAATGGTTTTATTACCATATTTGGTCGTTTTTAAATTGATTTGTGATATTAAATGACTTAGTGTATTGCCTACTAATGTTTTTCTTGTTTTAATTCCCTTTCCCTTAATTCTTACACCAACACTTTTAGTTACCAAAGGTCTTTTCCTTGTAATACCTTCTATATCCCTTCTCATGGGAAACCCACAATTATCACTACCCCCAGTAATTTCAAATTCAAAACCATTAAAGCCAAAGGTATCTCCGCTAATAATAGATCCTATTTTAGTTCTCTTAAATACATCAGATTCGTCTCCGGTAACAGCTTTCTGGTAGCTTTTTCCTGATTTTACATCATTTATTACAAGTTTAAATTCTGGCATAAATCTACTGGTTTGAAATATTTTATAAAGGTTTTGGTGGCCCAAAACATTTATGTTTTAAAGAAATTAAGAATAAAGAAAAAAATAAAAAAGAAAGATCAAATAATTTATGATTTGCCAGTATATTCATGCTCTAACAATCCAACCAGCTTTTGAAACCTTTCGACTTCCAACTGATCTACTTTATTCTTTTGATCCCTAAGGTAAATTTTTTCACGCCCATCTAAGTTACGACTATTGAACACTTGAAGTCCATCTAATCTTGGATTGTAAATACTTAAAGGTCCATCTGGTGTTTTCGCACAGATCGTATAGATCTCTACCAGACCCTCATCATCTTCAACGGCGTGAACGTTTATATTTATCCTGTGATTTCTGCATCCCTTACCTCTGTATTCCATCCCATATCTAACATTGACTTCTCGGTCGTCCCGATCTGCAGCTCTTGGATTACAATACTCTGTTTTTTTCCAATGACGTACTTCTCTTGCTAAATCAAGTAGTTGAGATAAATTCAAGGGCGGATTGACACTGCTTGAACCATCAGATCCAATCTCCCATGCTAGATGACTCATAATTCTATCTATTTTTCCCTGGGCATCAGTTGTCTGTTCCCATAATAGATTCATTAAGGCTCTTCTTAAGCTTTCCATTTTATCCACCTCCATGTGAATATATTACTATTTAATAGTAATAACATTAATTTAATATTTTACCCGTAACTATTCGGTATTATGTGGTTATGCAAATTAAAGCTAAGACATTCAGATTGTCCTATAACTTCAAGAGCTGAAAAGTATAATGTTCCTGTTTTAAGTTACCCAATGGGTTGGTATGATCAAAGAGAAATAAAATACTCAACAACAATCTGTTTCTTTGAAAGTGTAGATAAAGATGCAAAACATAATCTTCTAGAAGACTTAAAAAAAGATAAAAGAATTACAAATTTAGAAATCTCAGGAGACGTATTTGTGTATCAGATAAAATTAGGTAAACATGGTCAGCATGTTATGTTATATTATGAAAGAAAATTATTTTTCCCAAAACCAGTTATAAATTCTCCTGATGGATTTGAATATTGGGAAATTGGTTCTTGGAACAAAGATGATATTACAAACTTCATAAAGCATTTAAAGAAAAACATGGACGTTTGTGAAGTGCTTTTCATAAATCAAACTAAATTATCAGAATTATATTTTCCAAATGTTATGCCTAATTTGTCAGAAGAACAAAAAAACTCACTAAAAATGGCATATGCAAATAATTATTACACTTATCCAAGAAAAATAAAAATTGAGGAACTTGCGAAGTTAGCAAAAAAAAGCACTTCTACATTCCAAGAACATCTAAGAAAAGCTGAAATCAAGATCATGCCAAATTTCATTGAAAATTATCTAGTGAAAAAGAAAAAATCCTAAACTCCCCATAAAGGATTTCCTCTTCTATTAATCTCAATTATTTCCTTTAGAACTTCAATTTCAACTTTACTTAAAAATTTTTTCAAACTCTTCAATTTCTTAAACTCTTCTTCATTAATTAAAGAATATAATATATCACCAGTATTAATTTGTCTTCCAACAACAACATTTGGAAAGGCAACGGCAACTTGTTGGCCAACTCGAGCCTCATTAATAGTTTCTCCATCTAATTGAATACTTTTTACATCAGTAATTTTTTTACCATTTTTCATCAATGTCATACCGGATTTTAATTTACCACCTAAAACTTCAACACCAACAACTGCAGGATTGCTCTGCCTAAAAATAAATCCTTCCATAAGTAAAATTTTGCAAGGTAATTTTACATTTTTTAACTCCTTTGCTTCCATGGATTTTTGTAAATTATGTACATATTCATCAAATTCATCAATAATTTTGTAAATAACATCATGATTAATTATCTTAACATCGGATTTTTCTAATTGTTTCACATTAAATGCCAGAATAACTTTATTAATTTCTTTTTTCTCAGCTTTTACTTCAGTAATGTCTTTTTTGGTTATATCTCCAATAGATGCCCGTTTAATTTTAGCATTTTTTTCTCGAAGCAAACTTATTAGAGCCTCTAGTGTACCCAAGGAATCAGCCTTTATAATAATCCCTTCTTTATCAGTCTCAATTAAAACTTCTCCAACCTCGCTTTGCACTAATTTTTTTATTGCTTCAATATTTTTATCTGCAACTTTTAAGGGCATTCCAGCATATGCATCTTCTAACTCAGAACAGCTTATTCTAATTACATCTGCTGCTGTTGCGCTTTTCACAAGCTCATATTTAGATCTTAATGGTTGTTGCTGATAAATAGCCCTAATCTTGGTCACAATAGGTTTACCAATGCCTCCAATAACAATTGTATCTTTCTCTCTTATGACACCATCATACAAAATTGTTTCTAGGACAGTACCTTTTCCTGTTTCTTGAATTACTTCCAATACAGTAGCTTGTCCTGGACTTTTTGCATCAATCTGCAGGTTTTTATCTAAATATTTTTGCGCTAGCCCAATTATAACCATCAATAATTCCGCTATCCCCTCTCCTGTTTTTGCAGATATAGGAATTATTGCTATTTGTTTAGTATAATCATCCACTCTGTCAAATCTTTCTGAATTTAGATTAAATTCTGCAAGTTTAGCAACAATCTTATATAATTTTTCTTCAAGATTTTTCCTCACCAATTCATGCTGTCCTTCAAAATTTTGAAGGAATCCCAACTCATTGCTTCTATAACCACTTACAAGATCAATCTTGTTAGCAGCTACAACAAAAGGAGTTTTATAATTTTTAAGAATTTCAATGGCCTCAACAGTCTGTGGTTTAAAGCCTTCATTAATGTCTACAACAAGCACAGCAATGTCTGCTAAGTTACCACCTCTTTTTCTCAGGTTAGTAAAAGATGCGTGACCTGGAGTATCCAAAAAAATCAGACTATTAATCTTAAGTTTGTCACTTTTAATTAATCCTTTACTAATTTTTAACAAAGTTGATGCAGGAATTTTAGATGCTCTAATATGTTGTGTAATTTGACCTGGTTCTCTCTTGACAACAGTTGTTTCTCTAATATAATCCTGAATACTAGTTTTTCCATGATCTACATGACCTACAAAGGTACATATTAATGATCTAATCATATATCTAAAACCGAGAGTTTATTTAAAAATCTTTTTATAATTATCTTACAATATTATTCGAAGTTTTTTCAAATCTTTTTCTAGATTTTCAAAGTTTTTATATTGAATAGCTTTAATACCCAATTTTCTAGCTCCATCCACGTTTACCTTTTTATCATCAATAAATAATATTTCATTTGGCTGAACATTCGCCAATCTAATTAATTCTAAATATGTAGGGGCATATGGTTTCATATAACCCAGCTTACAAGATATTATATGATATTTAAAATATTTATAAACAGGACTTTTTCTGATAACAAATTTGAAGTCAATAATACTTGCATTACTCAACAATATTAATTTATAATTCTTACAAAGTTTCTTAATAAGGCTAATAGTACTTGGTATAATTGTTAATCTGTTATTATGTAAATTTACAAATTTTTCTTTATCAATTTTTAATTTACCCTTTTTAATTACTCTTTTGAAATATTCATCAAAACTAATTTTACCAGCTTCAAAAAGATCATAATCTTCGGAATTCAGAACTATATTGTAAAGTTTCTTAAATCCCAAAGGGGAGTATTTACACAAGGTTATTATAAATTGTTTATTATTTAATTTGTAAATTACATTGCCAAAATCAAATGTAATTACTTTTATCATTGTATTTTTTTCTAAGAATTCATATATAAGATTTTGGGTAGATTTTTAAATCCTGAGTTTTTCATAAATTTGTGATAAATCCTATAATTTTCAAAATTGGTTCACTTGAAATCAGATGGTATGGGTTAATCATGGCTCTTGCCTTCTTAATCGGATCCTTAATAGCGGTGAAACTTGGAAAAAAAAGAAATCTCAATAAGGATCAAGTTTATGACTTTCTAATATATCTAATTCCATTTTCTATATTATTTGCAAGATTATTTCATGTTTTTGTATATAATTTTTCATATTATACTTCCAACCCAATTCAAATATTCCAAATCTGGAAAGGCGGAGTTTCTTTGTTCGGGGGTTTATTTGGTGCACTAATTGCAGCTATTATCTATAGTAAAGTAAAAAAAGTGCCATTACTCAATCTGGCAGATGTATTTATAATACCATTATCTTTTGGTATAATTTTTGGCCGCATTGGGAATTTTATAAATCAAGAACTCTATGGAAAAATTACAAATTTACCTTGGGCTATGAAATTTGATAATGTTGAAGGTTTAAGGCATCCAACTCAAATTTATGAAGCACTTGGTCACCTAATAATTTTCTTAGTCCTTATATTTATTTGGAAGAAAAGTCCCAGGAAAGGTGTAATATTTTACATATTTTTAATATTGTATTCTACATTTAGATTCTTCATGGAATTTCTAAGAGAAGGAGATATTTTAATTTTCAAATTAACAACAACTCAGCTAATAATTGTACCTATTATCTTGATTTCTTTCTTCTTACTTCTAAGGCTAAAAAAAGAAAATCTTTTAAATACAGTTATATAACCTTTTTTATGCGTTTTTCAGACATTTTTAAAGCCAAAAGTGTCAAGATTGCTATATTAATATTAATAATAGTGATAATTGTAACTATATTAATGGCAACCTCAAAAGACAATATTTCCGGCACTGTAATCAGATTAGTCTCATAATATGCGTTATCAAAAACAAGAAATCCTCCAACAGATTGGAGCTCGGCAGAAATTATTAGAATCGAAGAGTGTTTCAATTGTTGGATTGGGTGCAACTGGTTCCTCCGTGGCAAATCTTCTGGCAAGATCTGGAATAAATTTAAATCTAGTCGACAGAGATGTTGTCGAATTAGACAATCTCCAGAGACAATTTTTATATGATGAATATGATATAGGAAAGCCAAAGGCAATTCAAGCAAAACAAAAATTAAATATAATAAATTCTGATATAAGGATTAAAGCCAATGTGGAAGACTTGAATTATTCAAATATTTCAAGGATTTTGAAATCAGATCTAATATTAGACTGCACAGATAATATGGACACAAGATTTTTATTGAACGATTTTTGCCTAAAAAATGAAATACCCTGGGTTTATTCTGCAGTTCTTGGAGTGCATGGAATGACCATGAATTTTATTCCTGGAAAAACTCCATGTTTCAGATGTTTATTTAGAGACCAAAATTCAATTCTGGAACACTGCGAATCAACCGGAGTGTTAAATAGTATAACTAATCTAATCGCATCAATTCAGGCTACAGAATCAATCAAAATATTAACAAATCAAGAGGTTAACACTTCATTAATTCTCTTCAATATTTGGAATTTAAATCTGGAGAAATTTACAGTAAATAAGAATAATAATTGTACAGCATGTAACGGTAATTTTGAATATTTGAATGGTAAAGGTGATAAAAGAATATTAAAATATTGCGGAATCAATTCCTTTCAGATATATGGACAGCCCATTGATTTATCAGATCTCTTCAATAGATTAAAAAAAACGAATGATTCTATATTAAGTGATTTTTGTTTATATACCGAAAAATTCACGGCCTTTAAGGATGGTCGAGTATTAATAAAAGCGGATAGTGTTAACCAAGCAAAATCAATTTATTCTAGATACATCGGGAATTAATCTTTGGAAATATTATTTTAGCAAAAATATATAAAATAATTGGTAATTTAATTTTATAAAGTCAGCCAATTGGAAAAGGCATGAAAATCAGTGTTTTTATTGAAAAAAGTAATGAAAAGCAAATAGTAGAATTAAAATCAAATAGTAAGGTAGTTGACCTGCTCAAAACTTTAAATATAAATCCAACAACAGTATTAATTGCGCGAGATAGTAATATTATAACCGAAGACGTATTATTAAAAGATAAGGATAACATCAAAATTTTAAGTGTAATATCTGGCGGCTAAAATGTGTAAAAACTGTGAGATTAATAGTGTAATAATATTAAGTTCTGGAAAAAAATTATGCAAAACCTGTTTTAATAGATATTTTGAAAAAAAAGTCTTTAAGACAATTAGAAAATACAGATTAATAGAAGAACACGATAATTTAGTTGTAGCTGTTTCTGGAGGAAAAGATAGTTTAACATTACTTTACTTAATTAATATGATAGTTTCAAAGAGGAGAGAGGTAAAACTCCAAGCAGTGCTAATTGATGAAGGAATTAAAGGTTACAGATCAAAAACAATTAAAGATGCTGAAGTGTTCTGCAATAAATACTCTATAAAATTAAATATTTTTTCTTATAAAGCAGAATTTGGACATACTCTAGATGAATTAATTAAGAAATCCAAAATAAATCCCTGTGCAGTTTGTGGAGTTCTTAGGAGATACATGTTAAATAAATACTCAAAAAAATTAAAAGCAACAAAGCTTGCCACAGGTCACAATTTAGATGACGAAGCACAATCCATTCTAATGAATCAAATGAAGCATAATCTTGAAATTTCAGCAAGATTAGGACCTATTACCGGAGTAATCAAAGACAAGAGATTTATTCCTAGAATAAAGCCACTATATTTTATGACTGAAAAGGAAGTAATGATCTATTCACATCTAAAAGGGTTTACTTCAGTCTTTGTGGAATGTCCTAATTCATATGAAAGTTTTAGATCAGATATCCGAGATTCTTTAAATCAATTAGAAGCTAAATATCCAGGTACTAAAAACGGAATTGTCAAAACCTTTGTAGAATCATTGCCTTATTTGAAGCAGGAATTTAAATTCAAATCAAAAATCCAATCATGTAGTGTATGTTCAGAACCATGTTCCAATGAGAAATGTAAAGTTTGTAATTTTATCGAAGAATTAAAAATTAAGTTATAACTAGTCTATTACCAATAAATATTTTTTTATGTCCATCCCAGTATTTTAGAAAATTTCCCAACTTTTTATAATCCTCATTATTTTTTGCCATAACTAGTAACATAACATGTTCATCATCAACATTATCATATAACTCAATAATAGGTTCTCCTTCTTTTAAAAACGCATCGCAACCATCTGATTTAAGTTCAACATCCTTAATCTCAGCTATAAATTTATTTGTGCAAGGAGTTCCAATTAAAATTGCATTTTTGTCTTCAATTGAATCTAATTGCCTGGTTGTATATGGACTTGGAAATTTCCCTTCAACATATGGAACTATGCCACTTTGTAAATCAGCACCTGCTATTATTTCGCCATTTAATCCATCCGTGCTGACAATTAACATATAATCATTAAATCCTTTATCTTTAATAAATGGTTCTGGATAATCTTTTAAGTCAAAATTTTTACTTAATTGATATAATTTCTTTTCTTCACATCCGTTGATAGTACATTTCTCATCAGAAGAGCATTCCTTTTTTACTAACTTAGAATAGCAACCATTTTCAATATTTTGAGAACATTCATAAAGTATATTATTTTCACAGAAATTTCCTCTTTTTTCGCATGGATTTTCACATTTAACTGTAATTTTATCATCAGTTTCGTTATTTTCAAGCTTATCATTATCATTAAAGTTAAGTCTACCACAACCGACAACTAATACAATGCTTAGCATAATTAAAATTAACACTACTTTTTTCATAAAAAATAAAGAAAAAAAGAAGTTTATAAAATTACTGTTTTATCTACGAGGCGATTTAATGTTTCTGTCAGTGTTTTTTCGTCCACTTTATCCCCATAATAGTTCAGTTGTTTTTTGGGCGTTCAATCCTTCATATCCTTTAGTCCTCTTCTCACCAGTTGCTTTCGAACTGCCATATTGCTTGCAAGATCATCTATGTCTTCAAGCAGTGCGTAACCCTCATTTTTGTTAAATCCGATATTATTAACGTATATATCGGTCAGTTGCCCCCATATATTTGATGCAACACCTAATTGTCCGTCCTTCCAAGTGACTTTAGGGCAACCACCTTCCACAGCCTGCTCCAATCCATTTCTGAACTGTTCAATCATATCCCTAGGAATTCTAGCCATATATCCATCTTTTCGGATATAATAGTCTCCGTCTACTCCTTCATAAAATTCCATTTTGATCCCCCCATATTCTTTATATGTACCCAACAATATTCTTTGTTGGTCTTATTTAGGCAATTAGATCCATCTCTACATTTAGACGTGCATCTTTTCATTGCCATAACCACTTGAAGTTTTTTCTAATATATTAAAATTCTTCTCGATTTTTAAAGCAAAAGCAAAAATTTATATACTTTAATTTTGTTTTGGTTAAAATGGACATTGATAACGTCGATAGGAAACTGCTCCAAGCTTTAGATATTAATCCAAAGGCAACTCTTAGGCAGGTTGCTAAGTATGCAAGGATCACTAAGGAAACTGCCCAGTATCGGGTCAAGATGCTGAAATCAAAAGGGATTATTGCTAAACATAGAGTTCTAGTTAATTACCGAAAACTAGGTCTTAATAAGAATATACTTTTGATTAAGTACAAGGAACTAGACAACGAATTGGAAAGGGAAATAATAAGTTTCCTTGAAGCTGATATGTGTGTTACTTGGCTCTCTACATGCGAAGGAAGCTATAATTTGACAATGACTGTGACCTATAGCAATATTGATGAATTTACTGATTTTTATAGGAAGTTCTTTGCTAAGTTTGGGAAGTATTTTCTTGAAAGGGTCTTGTTACAATTGGTTGAAGACCATATCTTCAATTCAAAGATGATATTTCTGGGTAAACCGATTATCCAAGAGACTGTGCTTCAGCCGAGAACTACCTACGACACTTTTGATGATATAGACAAGAGTCTTATCCTTACATTATCTGAGGATTCTGACTCAAGTTACTCTGCGTTATGCGTGAAGTTCGATTTGACTCCAGAAGCGATCAGGAAAAGAGTGAGTAGACTATTTGAAAAAGGTGTGTTTGTTGGTTACTATTCCGGCATTCAATTATGGAAATTAGGATTTGAGACTTTTGAGATTTGGGTGAGTGTTTCGGATCTCAGTAAGATTGCTTCAATGTTGAGGTATTACATAGGACACAAAGACTGTTCGTACCTAACCTTTTACACGGGCAAGTACGACCTGGCGTTAGAATTTCAAGTAAAATCAACTAAGGAATTGAGACTAATTCTACTTGATTTAAGAAGCAAATTTGGGGCAATTATTTCTGATTATTGCTTTCTGAATGTTACCAAAGAATATATATTTACGGGTGTTAGAAATTTGTAATATGGGCCCGCCAGGATTTGAACCTGGGACCTCCACCGTGTAAAGGTGATGTCATCTATGGGTTTTTAAAAACAAACCACTAGACCACGAGCCCACAGCACAAATCTCATTCTCTTAGTTTAAATAATTTACCTTTACAAATCAAAGCAAGCAGATATCTTAATAAATTGTTTCACTAAGCTATTTACATGACCAAGTTCAATAAGTATACTTTCAGAAAATATTCTAAAGATTTTCCAAATCTTTTTAGAAAAGAAAGAACCAAACTTCGAAAAATATTGACCAAAGACTCTAAGATTGAACATTGTGGAAGTACTGCTATTATAGGAATGGGCGGAAAGGGGATTATTGACATTTTTATTTCCGTAAATAAGAGATATATAAAGAAAAATCGAAATAGGTTAGAAAAAGCAGGTTATATTTTCAGGTCAAATGCTGGAAATAAAGATAGACAATTTTTTGAAAAAGAATATATTTACCGAAAGTCGATAAGGAGGATTCATTTACATCTGACTTCCCATAACAGCTTTGAAATTAGAAGAGCAGTTTCCTTTGTTAAGTACATGAATACTCATCCTAACAAAATCAAGAAATATGAAGAGATAAAAAAAAGTGCAGTACAACATGCTAAAGGAAAAGGTAGCAGCTACAGAGCTCACAAAAAGCAATATCTTAATAAATTAAGTAATGAAGCATTGAAAGAATTTAATAAGCATCCACGTTCATAAATTAAAACCCTAATGAGAATTTGTATAGATTACTAATTTTTTAGGAAAGAACAAACTTCATCTATTATCTTATTGAATTTCTCTTGTTTTAATGAACCTATTTTATATTTTATCAAGGATTTTTCAATTGAACCAATTTTATCTATCCGGACAAAACTATCTCGTTTAAGGCTTCCTTGTTTAAAATCACTGTCATTTATTAATATCTCAACAGACTTTCTTATTAAGCCATGTTTTTGCAAAGGATTTTTCAGATAAAAGAGCTGATTCAGGAATAGACTTTTTTATGATTATATTATCATCTTTTCTAATAACAATTAGCTTATCTCCTTCCTTAATGTCTTTTCTCATTTCTACAGGTATAATTATTTGTCCTCTTGAACTAATTTTTGTTGTATAAATTTGCATAAATGAGATTAATCTTATTTCCATTTAAACTTTTTGGTTTATAAGAATATGCTCTCTTAATAGCTTATCACACTTAACTCTTTAATATTATCAAAGTGTTTTTTATTTCTTGTTAATATTTTCTTAATTCCATTTGATAAAAATAAAGCTGCAATTACACAGTCAAATTGTTCTATGGTTTTTCCTTCTTTTCTTAATTTCCAAAAGATCTCAGATGCCTTCTCACAAGTCTCCTTTGTAAGTTCAATATTATACAAGTTCTCGAAAAGTTCAGAATAATATTGAGCTTCTACTTGATGCTTAGAATTACTTAAATCTAATCCAAAGAATAACTCTAGATAACTAATAGTTGTGGCTGCTAAAGGTTCTTTATTAATATCCATAAAGTACTTAATTTTTTCATTGCCTTTAAAAAAGTCTATTATTGCGCTAGTATCTAATCCTATCATTTTAGTTTATTATTAAAAGAATTCCTTAAATCTTTCATATTTTTCTCTTTTTCATCCCAATTGCTATTCTTTAATACGCCGAAAAACTTCATAATATCTTTTTTATCTTTCTTAAAGCTTAAAATTACATCTGAAAAGCTTTTATCTCTAGTTTTAAATTTCTCTAAAAATTCATACGCTTCTTTCTTTATTGAAATATTTATACTTGTCATATGTACCCATAGTATGTACTCATATATAAATATTTCGATTTAATAGCTTATCACAGTTAATTCTTTAATATTATCAAAATGTTGTCTACAACTTCTAAATCTTAACAGGTAAATACAAATATTTATGTTCTTTATAAAACAATAATATTTTATAACTCTTAATCATATCAGCAAACTTTAATTTTATATCATTAATTAACGCTCGTAATTCATTATTATCTTTTACTTGAACTTCTATTTCTATATCATCCCCACCCAAAACTTCATCATCGTAAACTATATTTGGATGTACTTTAATATATCTTTTAAATTGCTGTAATTTTTCACTAACTACATTATGCAATCTAAATAACACCTTATAATACTGATAACCAAGTAATTCCAAATTAAAAACTGTCTTATACCCAATAATAATTTTTTTTTGTTCCAATGCCTTAATTCTATTTATTGTAGTTTTTGGAGTAATTTTGAGTTTCCTACTTATCTCAATAATTGAGATTCTTGCATTTGGGGCAAGTAATTTAAGGATCTCTTTATCAGTATCATCAATGTCTATATTTCTAGGTTCTGTTATAAAATTAATCTCGTATATATTTTCTTTTAAATCTAATAAATAAGCTCTTGAAAAATAAGCAACTTTAGTCATTATTGTAAGTTGTCTTTCCTCCAGATAATTTACATATTTATTAAGTAATTCTTTCCATAGAACATTCATCTCACTTATTGTTTTTACAAGAATTAAGCAGCCAATATTATAATCTCCATCAATAGAAACAATCCATGTCACAATTTCTTTATTTTTTAAGAAATCAATAATTTCTTGTTCCTTTTCCGGAGTTGTATTTTGTAATTTAACATATAATCTAAAGCTAATATAACCTAACTTACCAATATCAAGTACTGTATGATATTGCTTAATTATACCTGATTTTTGCATATTATTTATTCTATAAATTACAGAACTTTTACTTAAGCTAAGTTTTTTTCCTAATTCATTAAAACTTTGCCTACTATCTAAGTCTAATTCATATAAAAGTCTCTTATCCTTTAAATCTAATTTATTAAGCATTTATAGTCTAATATTATCTTTTCATATATAAATTTTACTATTTTAGACAAGAAACTAAAAGAAAGTTTGATATGTACTATTGTTATTACTATATTGTAACAAAATGTTACAAAATAAAATTCAGAGGAGATGATTAAAATGAAATCACAACGAGTATTACAAATTCAAGACAAACTTAATAGAATAGAAGAAGAAAGCACTCAGATGGTAGAAATGTCTGAAGAAAGGTATATTGCATTCGTGGCCAGAGTGATCAAGATAGCCCAAGATACTCTAAATGAAGCATGTAAAGACTATGCAATTAGAGGAGATCTAGATCTAGAATTACCAAAGCAAGATAGAGAGCACTGGGAAAAAGATTTTAGGAAGGCATTATTTTCTATAATTAGAGTGGAACCTAATGTTGAATATAATGTCAAATATCATTCTCCATTTCATTCATTAAATCATCGTAAATTTGCTGCGAAATCACTTCTTAGTAAGTTAGATAGGACATTTGAAACATCTGATGACCAGAATAAAATTAATGCCGATAGAATTCAGTGGTTCAGACAGAATGGTCAGGGGTTATATGGACACGACACGTCCTATGGACGATATGATCAGTTAATTGGCACAAGGCACAAGAGCTACCGGGAGGACTTTTTTACCAAAGATGAACAAGAGTTGCTTTTGAATAGGACAATGTCCAAAGAGCAATTTGAAAATCTTCTATTTAGATCTCTTTCGAAAATTCTTTCGAAAGAGATCTGGGATTATGATGAAAGTCAATCCGATTTAGAAACATCTATCGAAGAACATAAGAATACGCCTTATAGTATCTTAGACTTTCCTATAAAACAGAAGTACGAAGTAAAAGAATTAACAGAAGAGGAATGGGAAGAGCAAAAAGAAAAACTTTGGGGACCTAAAGAAACTGAAGAAAAAACTAAAATTTTTTATGATAAGGTAGTAAAATATCTTTCAAGAAAATAGATATCTCCTCCTTTTCTTTTTTTATTTTTTATTCTTGATTATCTTTACAACTTGTCCATCACTTAAAACAGCAATTCTATCGGCTCTTTTTGCAATTTTTTCATCATGTGTCACAATAATTAAAGTCTTATTCTCGGTTTTTTGTAAATTAATAAGTAAATTCAAAATATCCCCTCCAGTTTTACTGTCTAAATTCCCAGTAGGTTCATCCGCTAAGATAACTTCTGGATTATTTGACAAAGATCTTGCAATGGCAACTCTTTGCCTTTGTCCACCACTCAAAGTATTTGGTTTACTGTACAGCTTTTCTTTTAATCCAACAGCATCTAACAACTTTTCTGCTCTTTGTATTCTTTCTTTTCTCAAAATACCTTGAAAAGTCATAGGTAGCATAACATTCTCAATTGCACTTAAACTTGGTACTAAATTAAATGCTTGAAAAATAAATCCAATTCTTTGTCCTCTTATTTGAGCTAAATCAGATTCTGGAAGTAATGCAATGTCATGTCCATCTAGAATAATTCTTCCTTTTGATGGCACATCTAAAGCTCCCACTGAATTTAAAAGCGTTGACTTCCCAGAACCAGAACTTCCCATAATTGCAATGAATTCTCCTTTTACAATATCGAGATTTATTCCTCTTAAAGCTGCAAATTCGAAACTATCAATTTTGTAAATTTTCCATACATCCTTTAATTCAATAATTTTATTCATATCTTAAGGCATCTACAGGTTTTAATTTGGCTGCTTGAAATGCAGGAAGTACTCCGGAAATTATTCCAACAACTATAGCAAAAAACAATCCAAACAAAATCAAGTAGACATTTGGTTTTATTAATAATGGAATACCCGCTTGACTCGCAATTTCCCCAACTCCAAAACTTATCCCTATCCCCAACAGGAGACCAAAAAATCCACCGACAAATCCAACCATTCCTGCCTCCAGCAAAAACAACCATAAGATATCCGAATTCCTGGCACCAATACTTTTCATTATTCCAATATCTTTAGTTCTTTCTAGCACACTAGTATACATAGAATTCATTATTCCAATACCCCCAACTAGTAAAGATATTGCTGCAATTCCAACAAGTACAGCTTGCATCACACCCAGAACTTGATTTATTTGAGCAGCAATTTCTTTTGGAGTAATAACTTGAAAATTTTCATCATCCCTACTTCTCTTTAATGCCTTTTCAATTTTGTCTGCAACAGATTCAATATCCTGCCCAGATTTTGCTCTGGCAATTATCATATCTACATCTTCAGGTTCATTGAGAATTTCTCTTGCAGCTTCTAAAGTTGTTGCAATTTGATTATCTTCATCTCTATTTCCAGACTCTTTTTGAATTCCAACAACCACAAACTTTTTACCATTAATTGTAATTCTATTATTAATTCTTATTTCCTTATCGAACATGTCATTGGCTACACTATAGCCTATCACAACAACATACTTATCTCCTTCTCTGATATGTCTTCCAGCTTCCAATTTCGGAGAAAAATCAGCAAAGCTTTCAATATATTCAGCAGCGGGAATTGAAAACAATAACGAAAATACTATTTTATCCTTGTATTCAAACTGAGCTTGCCGAGCTAATGCAGGAGAGACACTTCTAAGTATACCTATCCTTTTAGTAGTTTCAACATCCTTCTCTGTGATCCCAGCAAAAACACTTCCTGGACCTTGAAAGTTTTTCGCAGATATTATTATTCTATCAGGTCCAAAACTAGCAAATTGTGCTTCAATAGAATTTTGCAATCCTTGTGATAAAGAAATTAAGGCAATTATACTCCCTATTCCTATTATAATCCCAATTATTGTAAGCCAGGATCTAAGTTTCCTATGCCTAATACTATTAAATGAAATTCTAACATAGTCTGCTATCATTTACTTAATTTTTTAATTTTTCTTCTACGCCTAAAAATTAGAATTATTGCTACAATGATAACTGCAGCAACAACATATACTAATGGATTGGATTTATTTTCTAAACCTAATCTATATGCTTCTTCCTGCGTATATAAATTTAAAGGCAAATTATAATTTTTTTTGTAAAGTTTGTTGTTATTATCTCTATATTCAATACTTATGGGTAAGCTACCAACCTTATTTTTGAAATTTAATCTAAAATTAACAGTTTCAAAATCATCAGGTTCAATATTACCTACATAGAAACTGTTGCTGCTTAAAATATCATAATTCGCATTCTTATTTACCTTGACAGAAAGGAATTTTATATCACTTAATCCTTTATTTACAAATCTAATTGTAATTTCTCCTTGCTGATTTAATTTAAAGATTTCGCTTTCCTCTATGGCCACTTCTAAAATCGGTGTTGATTGAACATCTAAACCAATAACACTTGTCTCAGTTATAATTACTTCATCTTCTTTATAGTTAATTATTATAGGTATCTTGTATATTCTTGGCTGAGCATCAGAGCTAGCTTTTATCATAAAGCTAACTTCTTCCATTTCATCTCTTTCTATTTCGTCTATTATTTTCTGAGAAGCACTATCAATAGGTGCAAAAGGTAATTCTACCGAACTGAGGTCTAAAGCAACCTTAATATTTTTAATATCTTTACTACCTTCATTTAAAAGGCGTATTGAAATTTTGGTTAAATTTCCAGGTTCTACCTCTTTGGGCTCAATTTTTACACTTTCTATAGAAATTGAATCGGCATTTGCTAATCCTATAGTTAAGACCATAAAAAATGCAAGCAACATCAAATGTTTCATTGTATTTCACCATTTTCCATAAAATTATAAAAAGTTTATGTATTCCTCCTTTATAAACTTTTCGATTTATTACTACTTATAAATAATGACATTTAAAGAGCAAATTATTTTTATCCTTAAGTGGTAACTAAATAGTAAGCTTTATAAATGCTCATTATTATGCGTAATATATGGAATCATCTTATCAGCAATATAGAAAATTGAATTTAAAGGGTTTGCAAAAGGATCAGGCAAAAAATCTGAATAATTACCATCAATATGTTGGAGATTTCAAACTGCATTTTGGAAATCTTCATGAAAAAATTATATATTTAATTGAAAACAAAAGTCAGATATTGGAAAAACTATATGATCTTAATGAATTAAAGAAATCCGCTGAATATTTCAAGACTGAGAAAGGTCACCAAGAACTAGTTGAAAAATTCTATTTAGGATGGAAATTTGTTAATCCACAAGTAATCAAATCTTCTGGAAATCCAGATTCTATGATAGCTAAAAATCTTAAGGCATATATTAAAGACGGTTTTAAAAAATTAACTAAAAAAATAGAGAAATTAGAAAATGAACTTTCAATTCCCTTTACAGAAATTCAACATTCGGGCAAAAGATTATTAAACTTAAATGTCCATAAACAATTAAATTTCATTACTGATGAAAAAAGACAATCAGCCAATAATTACTTAAATGATATAACCTCTAGTACATTTTTAAAACATTTTAACGATATACCAGAAGTTATTGAATCCTTGAAAGTTAAATATCTAGATGCCCTTGCGGATTTATCAAATGAGTATTTAGATTTATTATCAACTCATAAACCAAAGTTATCAAAGAATATAATTAGTAAATATGCGAAGGATAACATTAATTATTTAATTAGGGAGCGAGACATAGTTGGACGTGAATTCGCTGAAAAGTTAAAAACTTTGGAAGGATTAGTTTTATCTTTTGCGACATATGAACTTGAAAGTAAAAAGCAAACTTCCAGAGACAAACCATATACTGATTTTTTGTCAACACAGGCTAATAATAAATTAGCCAAATTGAAGGGGTCAAATCTTGAAAATATCTGCACTGAATTAGATAAACTTCATATGAATGGATCTCTTTTGTTCGATGAATATTTATTTTTAAAAGCAAAAATAGAAAAAGAATTTACAATTAGTGCAGGTCAAACTGAAGGAAAGCTGCTCGAAGATTCAGAATATACTCAATTAATTTTTGAAATTTTATCAGGAAAGTATGGCTTATCTCAAGAGCAGAGTACTCAGATGGCCCAGGTCGTTAGTGGTGATCAATTAGATAATTTTGAAAATACATTTAATTCAAAATTAGGATCAGAGATCTCAAGAAAATTAATAAACGAAAATCCTAGCTTGATGTTATTAGATCAAAGTCAATCTGAAGCATTTATCGGATTATTTACAGAATTATCAAAACTATCACAGGCTGTAAATAGACCAGATTATGATCCATTTATAAATCCCGATAAATATGCAAATTTCAGAAGTTTAAGATCTGCAAGTAGTGATTTATATTCCATACTCGGCGTTGGAGGTCGCCCACAGATTAGAGAGATTAGACCTAGAATTAGCGAATTCGATGCAATAAAAATTCAGCTTGCAAGGGATGGATTAGATCCCGATATGACTATGGACATACTTACAAATGGTTTCAGATATGGGCGAGACGTTTTTGTTGGAGATCACAAATTAAGTTATGATAATTTAAGAGAAAATACTGCAAGAGGAAATCCTGATTTCGATGATAAGACATTTAAAAGAACTTTAAATAAATTAGGTATTAAAAAAGCTATTCTAAGCAGTAGAGGTTATTCAAGAAATCCACATTTAAATGAGATTGTTAATGATTCTTTGAGAGAGGCAGTTAGATATTCAAGTACTCATCCACATCAAGCAGGGAATAACCATCAAACCTAGACTAAAATATTATCTTCCTCATCAATATAATTGTAAATTAATGTTTCAAGTTCTTCAAGATTCTTGCATTTAGTAATCTGAACCCTTAATATTGCCCCTCTTTCTAATGTCTTTGTAAAAAATAAAGCTTGCCTTAAAATATTAGGAAATGAAATTTGATATTTCCCAGCTAATTCTAAATATTGTGGAAGAATTTTCAATCTTTCACACATTTCAAAAGAACCAGTTTTTAAAAACTGATTAATTTGCGTAAATATGAAAGGATTTCCGATTGCACCCCTTGCTATCATGATTGCGTCTACACTGCTGTATTGGATTTTTTCTTGAAAGTCATTTACACTAAATACATCGCCATTTCCTATGACTGGAATCTCTACTTGCTCTTTAACAGCCTTAATTATTGACCAATCAGCCTTGCCACTATATCCTTGGTCTTGAGTTCTTCCATGTATTGTAATTGCTGAAGCCCCAGCCGCCTCAACTAATTTTGCTATTCTTACAGCATTAATAGATCTTTCATCAATACCAGATCTAATTTTTACAGTAATTGGCTTGTTAACATTATTAGTCAATTTCTCAATAAATTTAGCAATTTTTTCAGGGTCTTTTAATAATTGACTCCCCGCCCCAGTTTTGATAACTTTCCAAGCAGGACATCCACAATTGACATCAATTATGTCAAATCTATTTTCAATTAATTTAGCTGCTTCAACAACCTCATTTATAGAATTTCCAAATAATTGAATAGCAGCAGGTTTTTCACATGGATCTACTGTAATTTTATTAAAAGATTTTGTATTATTTCTAATAATTGAGGAGCTACTCACAAACTCAGTGTAAGTTAGGCCAGCACCATATTTTTTACACAATGCTCTAAAAGCTACATCTGTAACTCCAGCCATTGGGCTCAGAATTGCAGGACTATCTAATTTTGGAAATTTCATTTGGATTTATTGAAAAGGAAAAACATTACATTTTATAAATACTAGTAATTATATATAATAAAATAGAAAATAAATAATTAATTTCACTTTATTATAATAATATTCCCTCTTCCTTTCTCAACTTTAATTACAGAATGTAGTAAGATTCCTACTTATTTAGTACTTTTTGGTTAATATAAAGAAAATTAAATCATTCTGCCTAGCTAATTATGTGAAAAATAATTCTAGAAATGATAACAAAAAAGCAGAAGGATTTGTTAAGTACCTTAATAAACAGAACAATATTCATCCAATTACCCCAGGCATAAAATATGTATTTGTTGTTGGTGCAATCCTTCTATTTTTTGATTTGATAGCATATATCTTTGTCAGGAATCAACTACTTGAGGTAACTCCAATTTGGGCTCAAGGTCCAGTTTCTACCTTTATATCAAGTGCATTTTTATTTGTTGCAATATTCTTAGGACTTTTTTGTGCGTCTCTATTGCTTGTTTTATCGCAAAGATGGATAGTCACAAACCATGAATTTATTATCAAGAACCTTTTTCATACCACAATGTATAACCTAACAGACATTGGAAGAATTTATGTAACAAAAGTTCCGATTGATCCAAAACCATTTAAAGCAGCGAGTATCTTCAGCCAGATATTATCTGCATTTAGTGGATTTGGCGGGAAGGGAATGCCTGTATTTTCAGAATCCTCAATAAGATACCTAGCATCAAAATATGGCCCTAAGGGGATATGGATGGACATTATAAAAGGAGGTAAATTACAGTCTATTCAGCTAATGGATGTATCAAATAATCAAGCTCAAAGAAGTTTACTTGATCCAAGATATGATTTTCTTTTGAAATTGCTTAAGGTGCTACCAAAATCCAAAATTGATCAGAAAGTCTTAGAATTGCTACGCTAATCTTGAATTATTTTTTTCTAGGATTATAATATTACCCCTTCCTTTCTTGATTTTCTTGATTTTGCCTTCACTTTCAAGCTGGCTTAAAATTAAACTTAACTTTGCTTCACTTAATTTTAAATCCTTTCGGATTTCTTTTTGATTAACTCTATCATTATTTTGCTTTATATAATTTAGAACATTTATGAGTTGAGTATCTTCAAATTTATTTTGCAATTCTAATTCAAGATCTTTTTTACTATTTTTTTTCCCA
>Ga0209541_10002421_pt1 | contig 35309 bp, 49 predicted proteins | sample RifCSPlowO2_01_FD_184027 | JGI IMG/M metagenome (GOLD analysis project Ga0209541, IMG submission 184027) | Groundwater microbial communities from Rifle, Colorado - Rifle CSP2_plank lowO2_0.1 (SPAdes) (version 2) | ecosystem: Environmental > Aquatic > Deep subsurface > Groundwater | place...
TTACAAGCGTTATTATAAGCAAATTGGATGGGACTGCAAGGGCTGGAGGGGCATTGACAGGAACTGCCGCTACTGGTGCTAAAATCAAATTCATAGGTACTGGAGAGAAGGTAGATGACTTAGAAACTTTTAATCCAAAAGGTTTTGTTTCTAGATTACTTGGAATGGGTGATTTGGAATCTTTATTGGAGAAGGCCAAAGATGTTATTGATGAAGAAAAAGCTGGAGACATGAAAGACAGGATGATGAGTGGAGAGTTTGATCTTAATGATTTATATGAGCAAATGAAGGCGATGAAGAAGATGGGACCTTTAAACAAAATAATGGAAATGATCCCTGGATTTTCCGGGATGAAACTGCCTAAGGAAGCCCTACAGGTTCAGGAAGGGAAATTAGAAAAGTGGAAATACATAATTGACAGCTGCACAAAATCTGAAAGAAATGATCCAGAGTTAATTGATGGAGAAAGAGCTGAGAGAATTGCAAAGGGAAGTGGAACCAGTGTTTCTGAAGTCAGGGAATTAATCAAGCAGTACAGAATGGCCAAGAAAATGATGAAAATGATGAAAGGAAAAGATCCTGAGAAAATGCTGAAGAAAGGGAGAATTCCTTTTAAGTTGAAGTAAAATTTTGTTTAAATTTCTTTTAATCTTTTTTTTATTTCTTCTTTTAATTTTTTTATGTATAATCTAAGATAAACTTCTACTTCTTTCCAATCATTATAATTAATCGGAATTCCATAATAATTTATTCCATTTCTTTTTGTTCTTACTTTTTCAAAGAAATCCCAATTAAAATCTAAGTCTTGGTGCTTTTCACAAAGATATGCAAATAGGCATTGATGATTATCAATTTTAATTTTCTCAAATCTGAGAAATGATTCTGTTAATTCATGAAGAGTGTCATAATACAATTTGTAGACACTGTTCCATTGATTGCTTTCATTTGGAAGACTTTTCTTAATGTAATCTGCTGATTCTACATCTCCTTCAGAAATTTTGAAGGTAGATTTTATTTTTTCAATATCTATATCTTCAGTTGTTATGAACTTTCCTTCTCTTGTGCATTTTAGAAATGCTTCTTTTTGTGTAAGATATTTAGGCATTTAAATCCACCTTGATAAAATCTATATTTCCTTTAATTATGTCCCCTTTGATAATATTTTTGATTAAACCTTTTCCGAGTTTTGCTAATTCATCATTATTTTTACAGATGAATAGTTGTATATTTCTATGCAATTTTAATTCATAATTCATTATTTTAAGCCCTTCTTCATCACCATATATAAATATATCAACATCACTATTTTTATACCAGTCTGAACGAGAAAAACTCCCAAAAAGCATTACTGTCTTTGCTTTTTTCAGTGAATAAAGATGATTTAAGAGACCGCTTTCATATAATCTGTTCAATGCAAAAATTCTTTTTTTGTTTTTATATCCCGGTAATTCATAATTGCTTATGTAATAAGGCATCTTATCTTTTTCTTTTATTCTTTTAATCATTTTTTTTTTGATTAGTTTTTTTAGCCATGAGTCAGCTTTGCTTCTTGTGATCTTTGCTTCTTTTAAAATTTTTTCAAAGTGCCATTGTCTTGTTGGCTCTTCAAAGAATAATTCTATAATTCTATCTTGTTTGCTTTTCATAATAGTTTCTATAATAGGAACTAATTTATAAATGTTTCTATATTTTTTTCCAAAACCTTTATTTATTTTTAGAATTCCATTTTGTTCTTGAAAATTCTGAGATTATTAACTAATTTGGAAATGAAACCTTCAATATTAGATTCTTTTAAATCTTTAAATCTCAAGTCAACATTTCTGAATGCTTTTTTGTATAATAAAACTATTTCTTCATTGTTTATGGAATCTATCAAATCATCTATTATATTAATTACATTTTTATTTCCTTTAAATGTTGAAATATTCAATTTGGGTAGGATATAATAAATATCATAAATATCCTTGAATTCTTTTCTATCAATAAAAGCAATGCATTTCCCAATGAACATTCTTTCTAGATTATGAATTAGCAATTCTCCTTTTTTATTCGGGTTCTTAACATCTTTAATAAAATCAACATCTATTTTAGTATAGTAAATTTTGTGAGTTTCTATTTCAAGCTTCATATGATATCTTTTTGTAGATGCTAATCCACTCTTTCCTTTAAAATAACTTTTTATTAAGCCTTTTTCCTTGAGTTTACCTAATATACTTAATAGATAAGATTCTATTTTCTTGTAATCTTCTTTGTTTGTTGTAGTATCAAAATCAAGATCTTCTGATTCCCTATGATGATTTAAATAAAATATTGATAATGTGGTTCCTCCTTTTGCTATTAACTTATACGGATTATGTCCTTCTATTTCTTTCAAAAATTCTTCTAATATTTTTAATATCATTTAAACTCCATATTCTGAATAGTTTATGATTTTTTCTTTTTGAATATTATGATTTTTGATAAATAATCCTTTGTATCTTAGAAACATATTCTCCCAAACTTTTTTTGCATAGTCATTTTTTGTGATAATAGTATCTTTTATTATTTGTTCATTTTTTGCATATTTCAACCCAGTTTCTTTATCTATTGTTATTTTGCTATTTGTTATTGATTTTACTCTTATTAATTTCAGTGTTTTATCTGAGAATATTAATTTTCCTTGTATTTTTGTGTTTATTATTTCTATTATTTTTGTTTTAAAATACCATCCATATCCATTATATTTCAGTGCTTCCAACCCAGTTATGTAATATGAATCAATATTATCTAAAAATGAAATTAGTTTATTCTCTTTTTCTGTGCTTAAATCTTCTATAATTTGCAATTTCTTTTTTATGTTTCCCCTTAGATATCTTTTTTCATTTTCATTTAGTTTTTCTCCTTTGCTCAGTTTTTTTATTATCTTGAATTGAATTGGTTTGAATAGAGTTGGCACTATCAAATTCTCTTTATTTACTAAATTTTGGATAATTTTTTGATTCATAGGATATAATTATATCCTATCATATATAAATGTTTCTATTGTTTATTGCTTCCAAAACCTTTATTTATTTTTAGAATTTAATTAATTAAAATGAATCTAAAAGAATATCAAGAATTGTGCAAGAAAACTGCCAAGGACTATGATGGAGATGAGATAGAAATATTTAACTGGGGCTTGGGGATTGCAGGAGAAGCTGGGGATGTAGCAAGCTGCATAAAAAAAGTTCATGCGCATAAAAATGAAAATGTGAAAGAAGGAATAAGAGAGAATTTAGGAGACACTATGTGGTACATTGCAATGATATGCAATTTTTATGGATGGAACTTGGAGGAAGTTCTAAAGGAGAATGTTGAAAAGCTTAGTAAAAGATATCCTGATGGTTTCACACATAAAGATGCCCAGAGAGAGGGAACAAAAATAGACTGGAATGAGGAATGAAAGCCTTATCATTAAAACAGCCTTGGGCTGATCTTGTTTTATCAGGAAGAAAAATAATTGAACTGAGAAAATGGAACACCAATTTCAGAGGAGAATTTTATATTCATGCTTCAAGAATTCCCGATAAAGAAGCTATGAAAAAATTTGGTTTTAAGGATTTGCCTTGTGGGTTTATCTTGGGAAAGGCAAACTTAATGGATGTTAAAATTTATGATAATGAAAAAGAATTCTTAAGGGATTCTGATAGACATCTTGCTTCAAATATGAAATTTGGAAAATATGGATTTATTATAAACAACGTTAAAAAAATAGAACCAACAGAACATAAAGGAAAATTGGGATTTTTTGAAATTAGTATAGATAAACATTAGAAAGATAATCTTTCTCTAAGGCTTTTTGGAAAGCTTAAAATTCCATCCCACGCAATTTCAATATTTCTTAATTCACTTTCTGTAATTTCCCATCCAGGTGTTCCTTCATCAGAATCTCCTTCAAATTCTGGTATGTACAAACCATAAAATTCATTAGGAGATATTGTTCCTTTTTTCATTTTATCCTCATAGTTTACCATATTTGGTTTAAATGAAAAAGATTTTAAAATCTATCGTTTTATGATTTTTATGAAAATTATCAAGCAAGGTGCAGAAGCTATTCTCTACAGGGAAGATAATTGTTTAATCAAGGAAAGGATAAGGAAATCATACAGGATTGATGACATAGATATCAAGTTAAGAAAGTCTAGGACAAGAAAAGAGGCAAAGCTACTGGAAAAAACTGAAAATTCCCCCAAGGTCTTTGATGTTGATGAAAAAAATATGAAAATAAAGATGGAGTTCATCGACGGAAAATTAATAAAAGACATCCTTGATAACATGCATAAAGATGATAGAAATAACCTGATGAGGGAGATTGGAGGCAAGATAGCTAAAATGCATGATGATAATATAATCCATGGAGATTTGACAACTTCAAACATGATATTAAGAGACAAAGTTTATTTTATTGATTTTGGGCTGGGGTTTGATTCAAGCAGGACAGAGGATAAGGCAGTTGATATTCATTTGTTAAAACAAGCCCTTGAATCCAAGCATTACAAGCATTTTGAAGAATCTTTCAGGGAAGTTTTAGAAGGATACAAGATAAGCAGGAACTGGAAAGAAGTTTTAAATAGGCTGGAAAAAGTAGAAAAAAGAGGGAGATACAAAGGAAAAAATGCTAAATAACTGGTTGATAATCATCCTGAGCTTTATGAGTGTTTTGGTAGTTGCTTATCTGATATTCAACCCTGATTCTGTTTTTAGAAGAGGTAAAGAATAAAGTTAATAAGAGTGATGAATGTTGTAACCATTAAGACCTTTGGAGAAAATCCAGTCGGTATTTTTATTTTGAAAAACTGGAGAATTTCCTTTAAATGCGAGTAATTATAATTTCTTTTATCGCTATATTTATAGCCTCTTATCCTTTGGGTTATCAGGTTTAATGAGCATATGAAGTAATTCCTTGAATTGTATCTTATTCTGTAAATCATCGCTGTTATAACACCAAGCACCATTATTGCAATTAAGAAAATGAAGTGCCATAAAGGCCTTTTTGGCCAAATGCTTAAAGGAATGAAGAAAGGAATCCAAACCAAAGAAATCATTATCAGCAAATGAATCCATATGCTTATTTTTGCCATTGTCTCATTGTTTGCCATGTTTTCTTAAATGATAAGTTTTTTAAAAAGGTTTTTGTTTTTATTTACAATAGCCCCGTGGTCCAGCGGCCTAAGATACAGCCCTTTGGATTAAAAATTTTATCAAAAGGAAGAAGAAAGGCTGGGACCCAGGTTCGAATCCTGGCGGGGCTATCATAATATTTATATATTCTAATGTCTTACAATACCTTGGGGGTTGAATAAAATGACTGAAAAAGAAATTGGGGAGGTATTCTCTTATTATTCAAAGATAGGTGTGGCTGCAATAAAAATAAATAGCGCTTTAAAAAAAGGGGATAAAATACATATTAAAGGAAGTACAACTGATTTTAATCAGACTGTGAGCAGCATGCAGATAGAGCACAAGAAAGTTGATTCTGCGAAGAAAGGGGATGACTTAGGCATCAAAGTTGATGACAGGGTAAGACCTGGTGATAAGATTTATAAAGTCTAATTAAGGCTTGATTTTAGGATAAGTTGGTGAGAAACTCGCTTATACCTAGCAATTCTAGGTATTTAAGCTAATGTTAAAATGGCACGTATGCATAGCAGGAAAAAAGGAAAATCTGGAAGCAAGAAACCACTTAAAAAAGTAAAGAAAGTGTGGCTGAGATATTCAGACAAGGAAGTGGAGCAGTTAATAATCAAATTAGCCAAACAAGGAAATACCCAAAGCAAAATAGGAATAATGTTAAGAGATACATATGGCGTTCCTGATGTTAAAATTATATTAAACAAAAAAGTAGGCGATGTTCTTGAAGAGCATAAATTAAAACCTAAATTGCCTGAAGATCTTGTGGCTTTGATAAAGAAAGAGCTTAATGTAATGAAACACTTTGAGGTTAATAAGAAAGACATGCCTGCCAAAAGAGGATTGCAATTAACTGAAAGCAAAATTAACAGGTTAGTCAAATATTACAAGAGAAAAGGAATATTAGATAAGAGTTGGGTTTATGACAGGGAAAAAGCCAAGTTGTTAGTTTCTTAATTTTTAAATTAACAGAATAATAAATATTTAATAAGAACCTGTTATTTCTCTTTTTATTTTATATGAAGTAGATACAGTTCTAAGAGGAAGATTCACTCTCCTACTGTTCATTCTTATAGATCCCTTTTGATAAAGTGTAACAAACTATTTAAGTTAACTTTTCTAACTTTTTTTTCCAAAACCTTTTATATTTTACTTAATTCTCTCTTAGAATGAAGAATCTAATTAAAGATTTTACAAATGAATTCAGGGAAATAAAAGAACCAATAAAAGTTATCTCTCACTTGGATGCTGATGGACTGACAAGCGCTGCGATAATATCAAAAACTCTGAAGAGAAATGACAATGAATTCAGCCTGAGCATAGTAAGGCAGCTGGATGAAGATAAGATAAGAGAGTTAAGCTTGGAAGATTATAACTATTTTTTGTTTGTTGATTTGGGAAGTGGATTCTTAAGTTTAATCAGCAAACACCTGAATGACAGAAAAATATTCATTCTTGACCACCATGTTCCTGAGAATTTTGAAAATAATTTCTATCATGTCAATCCCCATTTAATTGGAATGGATTCATGGAGCATTTCCGGGGCAGGACTTGCATATTTATTTTCAAAGGAATTAAACAAGGATAACATAGATATGGCTTACATTTCTGTCATCGGTGGCATGGGAGACTATATTAATTTTAGCCATGGATTTAATGAAGGCATACTGAAGGATGCTGTTGATTCAGGGAAAATAGAGATCAAAAAAGGATTGAGGATGTTCGGGACACAGACAAGACATCTGCATAAACTGTTACAATACAGCACTGACCCTTATATTCCGGGAGTCACCGGAAGCGAGGAAGGCTCTATTAATTTTCTAAATGAATTGGGCATTGAGTATAAAAACAGCAATGGAAACTTTAGAAAGCTGAATGATTTAAATGATGAAGAATTAAAGGAACTGATTACAGGAGTCATTCTCAAGAGGTTTGGAAGCGAGGAAAATCCAGATGATGTTTTGGGCAATATATATTTATTAAAAAATGAAGATGAAGACAGCTTTATCAAGGATGTCAGGGAATATGCAACACTGCTTAATGCATGCGGCAGGTTAAGAAAACCCTCTTTTGGAATAGGAGTCCTTATGGAGAATCCAATCTTAAGGGAGAAGGCAAGTGAGTTGCTTAAAAATTACAAGATGGAGATAATCAAGGCATTGAACTGGTTTCATGAGAACAAGAATAATTTCATTAAAGGGGAAAAATTTGTAATCATAAATGCCGAGGATAATATTAAGGATTCCATGATAGGGACATTATGCGGCATTGTTTCAAACTCAAATGTTTATGACAGGAATCATGTCATTGTCGGAATGGCCCATACTCTTGAAGGGGATATCAAGATAAGCATGAGGACAAACAATCCAAAGATTGATTTGAGGGAGATAATCAAGAGAGTTGCTGATGGAGGGGGGCATAGCAATTCCTGCGGGGCTTTTATCAAAAAAGAGAAGGAAATGGAATTCATTGAAGAAATAAGCAATGCTCTAACGAAAGTTTTATAAGCACTATCTTGGGTTTTATTGAAAATGGCTGAGAAGAAGAAAGGGAAGAAAAAATGGTATGAGGTTTTAGCTAGCAAGCATTTTAACAATATTCCCGTCGGAGAAAGCGTCGCTTATGAGGATAAGGGGCTTATTGGAAGAGTTATGAAAGTCAACCTCGGAACTTTGACAAGGGATGCCAAACTGCAGAATGTCAGAATTAAATTCAAGATTAATGAAATCAAGGATGAAAAGGCCTATACAGAAGTCAAAGGCTATGAACTGTCAGGAAGTTATGTTAAGAGAATAATGAGAGCCGGAATCAGCAAGATTGATGATTCATTCATAATTACAACAAAAGAAGGGATTAAGCTAAAGTTAAAGCCTTTAGTGCTGACAAAACATAAGGCTCAGAAGAATGTATTGAAGGGATTGAGAGGTTTAATCAGGAAAGAAATTAATGATTACATCAAAAATGAAGTTTATGACAAGTTTATCTCTGACTTAATCAGCAAGAAAATACAAAGGGATATAAGAAATAAGCTAAGCAAGATTTATCCCGTGGGTGTAGTTGAAATTAGAATGATGGAAAGGATTTAGAAATATTTTTAAAGAATTCTTTATTGTTTAGTCTTATAAGCCTCAGTAGCTCAGACTGTGCGGGAATTTTCCGCCAGGAGAAATGGTAGAGCAGCTGCCTTGTAAGCAGCAGGCCGGGGGTTCAAATCCCTCCTGAGGCTTACTTTTTTATATTCTTTTGCCATTTGTTTTGAAGTGGAAATATGCATAATCTGCAATAATGAAATGGTTTATAACAAATGCAAGGTTATATGTCTGAACTGTGGATTTAGAAGAGACTGCACAGATGCTTAGCGGGCTTGTAGTTTAGGGGCAAAACATTCGCTTGACGTGCGAAAGATCTTGGGTTCGATTCCCAACAGGCCCATATTTAACAAAATTTATATAACTGTTAATTTTAATTAATCTTATAAAAAAGAGGAATTTTATGGGATTTAATCTATCTGAAAGAAAAGGGCAGGTGACTGTTTATGTTATTCTAGGAATTGTAATAGTTGCAGCCTTGATAGGGACTTTTGTTCTGAGAGATTACATATTAAAAAGTGATTTTGAGAGAGAAGCTGAAAAATTAGGAGTAAATGAGGAAACAAAAGTTGTTTATGAATATTTTGTTGACTGCATCGGAAAGGTAACATATGACGGACTAACTGTCATTGCATCCCAAGGCGGAAATTTAAACATCGACAATTACAAATATCCTGTTAATCCACTGGTTCCATTCACAAACAGGCTTGATGTGTTCAATAATGAAGGACTGGAAGTTCCTTACTGGTTTTATGAAACAAGCAACGGGATACAAGAATTGAGCGTTCCAACAATTGAAAATGTGCAGGAAGATCTTAATAATTATGTTAAGGACAATATAAATACATGCACGAATAATTTCAGCCTGTTCGAGGAGTATAACATAAGGGGATTTGACGAGTTTGATGTCGAGACTGAAATAAAAGATGACAAGGTTTATGTCAAGGTTGATTCTGACCTGACAGTCAATTACAAAAGTGTCGAGCAGGAAATAGAAAACATTTATGTGATTGTAGACACTGACTTTGGTTTGTTATTCAACGATGCTATAAGATTGTTCACCACAATTTACCAGCAGAATTTCATGGAGGAAAAGACAATTGACATGCTTGTTTTGTATGATGAACTGCCATTCTCATTCACTGAATTCAGCTGTGAAAGAAAAGTGTGGAGCAAGCAGCAGGTAATAGAGGATTTGAAGAAAATACTTGAATTAAACACAAACAAATATTTCATAGGAAAAAATGAATACTTCTCTGTAGACTCTGACGTGAATTCTGATGTTTATTTCAGCTATACAAAGGACTGGCCATTTTACATAGACATAGGGCCTGATGAAGACAATATTCTGAAAAGCAATGAATTAACATTTGACAGCTTGGGCTCTTCATTATTGAGAAATGTTCTTTGCATAAATGATTATAAATTCATTTACAATATCAAGTATCCTGTGTTGATCAAGTTGAGTTCTGACCTTGACTTTTTGTTCGCCTATCAGGTTATAATAAAAAACAACCAGGCTAAAATAAACCAGGTGGAACAAAGCTTTAATTCTGAAGGAAGCAAACTATGCCTCAGCAAGACAATGCCTACAACAATAAACACTTATGATAATAATCTTGCATTGATTAATGATGTTCATGTTGAATTCAAGTGCTTTGACACTGTCTGTGACATAGGAAGCACCGACAGCAACGGCTATTTGAAAACGGAATTTCCACAATGCCTGAATGGCCTGATAATCGCCAGCAAGGAAGGGTACAATGATGCAAGAATGCTGGCTTCAACAAATGCGGAGACGCAAAATTCATTGATACTTGATGAGATAAGGAATTTAGACTTTGAAATAAAACTGATTGACAATGGAGTTGCAAGAAATGTCAATGATGAAAGTGTCCAGATATCCATGGAAGGGCCCAACAATTATCAGGTATCCTTGGATGAAACATCAGATGTTATTGGTTTGGTTCCCGGAAATTATATAGTATCAAGCTTTGTGACAAAGGAAGACAAGATTAAAATAGAAAAGCAAACATTGCATGAATGCACTTCAGTTCCAAGGAAAGGATTGCTTGGGTTAATATTCAAGGAGGAAAAATGCGTTGATATAGACGTTGGCGGATTTGATCTGGATAATGTAATCATAGGGGGAAATAATTTTGAATTTAATGTTGATAAAGAAGAGCTTAACAGCAGGAAAATTATATTTTACCTTAATGTTTATGACACTCCTGAAACACAGGAGGAAATCTCAGAATTATATGAAAAAATCAATGCAGGAGGGATCGTGAATAATTTCAGATATCCTGAATATGAAAATTAAAATTATTGCCTTAATGCTTGTATTGATTTTGCTAAACAGCAACATAGCTTTTGCACAGCTATTCAACCCTATAACCACAAATGAAAACCAGGACTTGTTCGGGAGAGAATTGGCTGGAGATGCAATATTCGTGGAAGTTGCAGGCTATGAGCCAATGGTTGTTCCTGCGAGCGTTCTGAATGATCAGGAGGTTCCTGTTTATGTTTATCTAAAAGGAACAACTTTAGGTGGATTGTCATTAGGCTCTGGAAGCTTGGAGACTGCGCCATTTTATGGCTTGCCAAAAATAAAAGATATCCAGGTAAAACCCAAGGGAGCAGGAGCAAGCTATCTGATGGGTGGTGTTAGATATATAAAACCAATAAAAAATGAACTGACATCTGACAACAGATTTTATGATCTTGGCTATTTAATCATGAACATAAGAAAAATAGAGAAGGAAGATGATATTCCCGAGAGAATAGATGCTGATTTTACGGCAAGAATTGAATTCGAACTTGAAAGCTCTTTTGGCAACTTTGGAGCTCAGGATCTGGTCTTAGATGAAAATCTTGATGAAGAAAGATGGAAAGAAAATCCTGATGGAAGCTTCTGGGGAAGGACTGGATTTGTGAGAGTTAGCAAGATAGAGGACAATAAAGTAAACCTTCAGGTTTATGATGGCTTATTGAATAAATTAGGATTTAGTGGAGTTACACTGGAGAAAGGAAAAAAAGATACAAGCGATCCTTTAAGGATTTCTGGAATCAGCAATTTATTCAATGATCAGTTTAGGATTAAATTAAATGATGTTGTTGACAGAAAAGACAAGGCTGAAATAAGAATTGTAAAAAATAATGAAATTGAATATAAATGGGTTTATGAAGGACAGCCAATTTATTACGGTTCAAAGTGGGTTGTTAAGGATATAAGAAAGTATATTGATTCTGCCGGCTCTGTTAATGAGGAAGTTGTCCTGGAAGACAGCAAAGGAAATATCAAATACTTGTACAGGAAATATAATGAAGAAGGTATTGCTGGAAAATTTGGTGGTTCTATTAGTTGGAGACATAATAATCCTTTGAATATTAAGTATGGAGATTTTGCTAAGAGATATGATGCTACTGAGGGAGAAGAAGCAGTAGGGGATAAAGATGGAAGCCATTATGCTTTATTTCCTTCAGAAAAGGTTGGATTAAAAGCCGCTAATAATTTATTGAAAGGTTCATCTTATACTAATTTATTGTTAGATGCGGCTATGAAAAAGTGGAGTAATAATGGTTATGGTAAAGAGGTTGCACCTGAATTTTCTAGTAAAGAAATTAGTGAATTATCTGATTCTGAACTCAATACACTAATTAATAAAATGAAAACCAAAGAGGGATGGATAGAAGGAACATTTAGAGAAGGTCCTAAGGAAGAAAAAGAAAATGTTGATATCTGCTCTAATATAAATTTAATAGATATTAGTGAAATCAATGAAAAAACAGAGCCTGAACAGGTTTTATGCAAGGCAATATATGAGTTAAATTCCTATCTAAATGATTATGGGGATGATGCAAACAGAAATGAGGTATATTATTATTTGGGCTTAAGCTATGAGCAGTTGAATAGCTATGAGCAGTTGAATGATTTTTCAAATGCCAGGAAATACCTGCAGCAGATAACTGACGGTGATTATTATGGCCCTTCTATCGATAAATTAAATGAAATAATTGAAAAGGAGGGCAAGAATCTAGAAGAAATTCCTTTATTCTTAGATGAAGAGAATGTTCAGTTAATCTTGAAGAATATTGAGTTAGTTAGCGGGGAAGGTACTAAAGTCACAATAAAGACAACTTTTGTGGATAGCGTTTTGGAAGAGAAATATTTTATCGGGCAGTTCCTGAAATATGGTGCTTCCAAGACTGAAGCAATATGGTATGTAAAAAATGCTGAATCCAATTATATAACTCTTGCAGCAAAGTTTAGCGGAGAGGATAAAGAGAGAGAGCAAAGATTGACTTTAGGCAGAAGCGGAGAGGCATTTACAATTGATGATAAGAATAAGTTTATTGCCAGCTTGGAGAATATAGACAGGGACAGGGAAGCTTATATTACTATCCTGCCTGGAAGCGGAAGGGCAATATCCGAGACTGAGTTCAGTGTTCATATTCCTATAGAAAATTATGGCATTCCTTTTAGTGATGAAATGATTGATGAACATATTAACTGGACTGAAGAATCAATTAAGAAATTAACCGGAGTCATCAATGTATTAGACAAGTGGATACAGTGGGGAAACAAGGTTTGCTGGATATCCTGGGGGTTTTTTACATTAAAGAACTTAATCAATCCTAGCTTGAGTAAAGCGAGAAAATTAGTCATGAATGGACTTGATGGAAAAAGTGGTGTCAAGAAGATATGCGAGGAAAGAATAAGAGATAATACAAATAAAAATTATGATGAATGTGTTTTTGCTAACAGGGATGCAATAAATGGATTGATTGAAGCTACAAAAGAATCCATTGATGAATCTAAAAATATTAAAACTTTCGATGATCTTAAGTTAAGCGATTTTGAATACACTGATCAAAATGGCAAGAAGCAGTATATGCAGACAGAATCTGACCTAATTGCTTATGAAAGATTAAGAAGAATAGATGAAAAGTTGAAAGAATTAAGTTATGAGGGTGAATTTGATGAAGATTATAAAAAGACTGTTTCCGATGAATTTTCAAAAAAGAATGAAGAATTAAAAAAAATAAAAACTGCAGTTGGAAGTGGCAATACACAATCTAGAAATATTAAAAATGAGTATGACAAATATATTCTTTTCAAAGAAAATTATGATTCTGAAATAATAAAATCAGAAGGAGTAGTTGAAACTAAAAATTTGTACAGCATTTTAAACTTTGAAGTGAAAAATGTTTATCCTGAAAAGGATAATAATGGAGTGTTTTATTTTGATAATAATCAGAAGAAAACAATCAGTATTTTTAAAATTAGTGATTATGAACAGAAGTTGAGTAAATATATTAATGGTGAAATTCTTGGTTATTCTGGATTATCTGAAGAGGATAAAAGAAAAGTAAATAGTGCCTTGGAGTCTGTAGAAATAAATCTTAACAGAGAAGCCCAGGCAGTTACCGAGGAAGGATATTATTTGTACAAAGATGGAGATAAGATCATAGTTTCAAGAACAACTGTTGAGGGCACAAGAACAACATATGATCCTAGTGCTGTTGCTGAGTTTGATGCTAGTGGAAGACCATTAATGGTTCCTGTTGGCAGCGGTGACTATGTTGAAATTTTGGATTATTATACCAAGGATATCAATTTATTTAATGTTGGTCCTAATGGTTTAATTGGTGACGGAGATGACTTGTTAAAGATAGATACTTCTGGTTTTGACAGGCAGGAAAATCTTAATTTGAAGAAAAATATATTGCAAATTATTAGTAGTGTTGGGAAATGTGAAAATGGAAAAACTATAAGGATAAGAGGGGTTGAAAGGGAATTTATTTGTAGTGATTCAGCATCAAAAAAGAAGCAAGTTTCACCATATCAATGCACTGATGTATTCTCAATAACAGACTGCCAGGTATTGTTTAATATTTGTGATCCTGTGATGTGCCCTGCTTCAAGATTTAATTTAGGTGGAAGATATAATGTAGATAATGTTGTGCAAACTGGATTGATTGGAAGCCTTACTTTAGGAATGCCTAATTGGTTTGCCAGAGTTCCTTTTTTGGGCTTTTTGGGCTTGAGAGGTGGGGGACCAAATTATATTCCTCCCATTTGTGTCACTGGAGTCAGTTCAAGTGCCAAGGCTTACAGGAGCATGCTTGAAGGATATAATGAGTGCCTTAAGGTTTCAAAGGAAGAAGGAAAAAATGTCGGAATATGCGAAAAAATAAGAAGTGTATTCTGGTGTGAACTGGCATGGAGAGAAGGAACTGCAATCACCAAGGCTTTGATTAATGTCGGAAATACAAAAGATGTTTATGATTATTTAGGAAGCGGAGGCGGAGGAGAGTATACAGGATTACAGCAGTTGGCAAGCGATACTGCAGACTCGGCAAAATTCTTCACCCAGGAATATGCAAAGAATTCTTTTGCAGCATACAAGGCAAGATCTACTTCTGAAATAGGAAGTGAATTATGCAAGGCATTCATTGGAGTTAAAGGCCCTGAATTTGGAGAATTTTGGGAAGAATTAACAAGCCCGGAAAGTCCGCCGCAATTCACAGCTTACTTTGATGAGAAGCCATGGAGCAATGAAGCTGGAATTACAACATTAAACAAGGAAACTGGATTAAGCTCTGTTGAAGAGCAATCACTGTATAATGTTTATTATCATATTTATGCTGGCGAAGACCAGGATATAAGGTATACTGTATTTTTAAGGGATGAGTTTGGAAATGTCGCTTATGTGACTGACAGGGTCGGAGGTTATAATGGACTTATACCTGCAGGAAGCTATTCTGACAAGAATATTGATTTCATAGGGAGATCAGGATACAAGGAAATTTGTGTCGTGCTTAACGGGCAGACTGAATGCGGTTTTGGAAAGGCTTCAACAAGCTTTGGACTGAACAGGTTAAGTGATTTCATAGTTAAAGGTGATTCTGAAAAAGTGATTGATTCTGCGGAAGAATGCACTCCTGAATATATTGGGTCTTCCACTAGTGTTAAAGGAGTTCCTGTTGTATTGCCTACAAATGTTCCCGGAGTTACAACACAAAATGGAATTGTAAGATTATGCTCCACTAAAAATCCTGGCTTGGGCAACAAGGCTGAGGAGTATTATGAGAATGTTGGAACATGCGGGACTGATGACTTGGGAAGGAATTTAGGAACATGCTGGATTGACTTGAGAACTGTTTCAAGAGCAATCAAATCCACTGATTATAGGGAAAATATCACTGCAAGATATGGAGAGGAGTTAACTGTTAGTGATGAGTTGGCTGGGGATCTATTTGAAAGAATTGAGGGTAGTATTAAATCATATTTTATAATTAGTAAAGAAAATATAGAATTTTCTAATAAACTTACTTTGGGTTTGGTTGAAATAAACAATATTAATAATTTAGTAGAATTTCAAAATAGTATTAAAGATATTAAAGAGAGAGTTAGTGGAGATATAGATGCTTCTTACAGAGATTTAAGCAATTATAACTTTGGTTATTATGGGAAATTATCACAAATAAGAATCGGACAGGTTTATTATGGCTTAGGGAAATATTTGAGGGATAAAAAAGTTAGTGAAGAATCTGCTAAAGCAAAAGAAACAACTGAAACAACTGAAAATGAAAGAGAACAAACTCTTTCTGAGGTTACTCCAGAAAAAATAAGTTATATAATTTTATATTCAAATAATTATTATAAATGGGATGGAAAAAATTGGTATATTAAAGATTCTGGAAGACCTTTGGAGGGTTATACAAAAAGTAGTCAAGGTAATTATGACTTAAACATATTAAGTTTTGCAACTATTTTTCTCCAGTCTGATTATGATAAAATTAGAATAGAGTGTCCAAATTATGTTAGTGAATTGAACAAACCTGTTGATAAAAATGTTATAATAAATTGGATTAAACAAAATTCTGTTAAATGTGATATCAGTTTATCTGTTGGTTGTTGTTTAGGTTCAGTTAGTGGAGGTTTGGTTCCTAAACAAAGTTGTATCAGTAATTGGGGTGAATGTAATGATATTAAATCTGAGTGGAAACAAGGCGGACAATGTAATCCCATTGGAAATTGTGTAATCCCTACTGAAGAAATATCTCCAAATGAATGTAAAATTGAGTATAATAGAAAATGGATACCTTCTGATTATTGGTTTACTTTTATTAATGGAAATTGGTATTATGGAACTGTGAATTTGATTGGAGAGTTATCTATTAGTAAAAATATTATTGATAAAGATACTAAAATTGAAAAAGAGTATTATAAAAATATAATCTTTGGTTTGTTTAATAATAAAGATTATGATATTGGTTTAGATGTTTTGGTTGGAGATGCTAAAAGTAATTCTAATCAATTAATTTTACATAAAAATAGTGAAGAATTAAAATTGGAGGGTAATTCTTTAACAGTTGATAACATAAAAAAATTTTGTATTTCAATTCATGAGGAATAATTTTCTTAAAATAAACTTGCGGGAGACAGGGTTCGAACCTGCGTAGGCACTAAGCCACTAGGTTTCTACTACTCGCGGAGTAACCTAAGCTTGTCCGGTCCTTAGCATAGCCAGTTAAAAAACCTCTAGCCCGTTTGACCACTCCGGCACTCCCGCAATAAGGGCAAGCCCTTCATAAACTCAAGAGAATTTCAATTTAAAAAACTTTACTTTCTTGTGAATTTTCTTTTTTTCTTCTGCCAGGAATAACTTCTTAATTTAGAACTCTTTCCATAACCACAGGAACTGCATTTTTTCTTTCTAATATGATAAGATGGTTTTCCACACCTTCTGCATCTGATAAAATTCTTCTTACCAGACTTCTTACCCATAGAATAAGTTCCTTTTGTCATTTTACTCAGAAGAAATTAAAATTATTGTGTCCCCTCTTATGAATATTTTTCCAAGCTTCCTGTTTAAATTTCCATCTATGTGCTCTTCACCGTCCTCAAGAACTATATTGATGTGAATATCAAAAGAAACCAGCCTTCCAATATATTGCTTTTGATTCTTTAATTCTACTATTACCCTCTTGTTTCTAGACTCATTTAAAAAATCTAAAGGCCTCGTTGGATCCATATGATTTTTAGAATAGTAAGATATATAAAGGTTTTTAATAAAAATTTAATTATGTCAATAATACAAAAAAGATCAAAGAGAAAACCAAGCGGCGGGAGATATAAATTCAAGGTTATAAAAAGGGTTGCTAATTTAGGAAATCATCCAAGACATACCAAAATAGGAAATAAATCATTAAAAATTATAAGGACAATAGGCGGAAATAAAAAACAATTTTTGCTTTCTTTTGATATAATAAATGTTTATGATAAGAAAGATAAAAAGTATAAAAAAGCTAAAGTTTTAGGTATTGTTTCTAATACAGCAAACAGGCATTTTGTCAGAAGAAATATTTTAACAAAGGGAGCCATAGTAAAAACTGATTTGGGCAATGCAAAAATAACATCAAGGCCCGGGCAAGAAGGGACAATTAACGGTGTTTTGCTCTAAACAATCTTGATGAGTAATTAACAGGATTTTTGAATTTTAATTCATTTTCTTTTGGTTTTAAACCTATATCATCATAATATGCTTTGTTGCTGTAATTCGGAGGGAGAATTTTATTCTGCCTTTTATGCCACAGCAGCTGTGATATTATATAACCTTCTTTCAATAACTCTTTGTTTTTTTTGTTCCATTCCATAACTATTTTTTCAATCTCATTGTAATCATAATTCAGGCTTTTTAGGAAGTTAAGCAAAACGAAGAGAAACCTTTTTCTTCCATCCTCCAAACCAAGCAAGCCTTTTTTTATTGATGATGGAAATAATTCCATTGATACTTTTTGTGTTATATCTGAATATTGCTTTTGTATATTAATCTCTTTTTGAGGCAGTTTTTTATTCCAGTCAAATGCCTGCAGTATCAGCCTAGATGCTTCTCCGTCATTGCATTCTGAAAGAAATTTCTCATTGAAGGAAACATTCTCTGGTTTAGCCTGCTCTTTGTTGAAATCCAAGATATTATTTTTATTTATCGGGATTGAAACCAACCCTGATTTTTCATGGTAGGAATATGGCGCTCTGAACATATGCCTGTTTGAAATCAAGATTGTGTCTATATCCACAATAGAGAACGGATTTAAATTTCCTTTTTTAAATTTTTTATTATCTATCTCCCCACAATTTGAACATTTAATTATTTTCTTTTTGTTTTTTATTCTTGAACTTTTACAAGAAGGACATTCATCATATCCTTCAACATCACTCTCCTCTTTCGTACCACATTTATTACATTTGTACTCCATTTTTGTTCTTTCTTCTATTACAATGTTACACTTTGGGCATATATTATACAGAATATCCTCTTTTTGTTTTTTTGTTATTTTTAATATATCTCCTATAGAATATTTTTTTATTAATTCTGCTATAAGCATGTCTTTAATCATTTCTTTTAGATAAGATGCAATTACCCTTGGACCATCTGGAAATAATTCTTTGATGTCTTTATTATCCACTTTTTCCGGAAATGCATTAAATGGAATTGCAATATGAAATCCCTTATTGCCAGAATATTTCACCGTGAAATTCTCCACATCATGAAATTGCAATGCTTCTGAAATAAAATGAGCAGTTATCTTTGAAAATTCAAGAGGACCGTCAATATCTAAAATCAGATCCCAGCCAGTCCTTAGATTATCCAATTGAGACTGAGTCATTCCTGACTTAAGCGATAATGGACTAGACCAGTGCTCTTCTGAAATATGAAATGAAGTTGCGCCTTTCTTCACTAATTCAAGTATGTCATTCTCAAACTGAATCACATCAGGCCTTTTACCAAAGATGTCATTGAATTTTGCTGCTACCTCCCTGTTCTGGGATGATTTTAACAGCATTTCCTTTACTTTTTTATCAGAATAATATTTTATTAAATCCATACATTATATTTAGGACTGTCTTTTATAAAAATTTAGAGTTTTTATTGATTATTTTGAAATTCTTCAATATCATCCTTTTTTCTGAATATCTTCGGTAGAAGCCAAATCAATAATATTACAAAAATGATAATCAAGAAAATAATTAATATATAACCTATATTAAATCCTGATTTCCTGCAATCCGGCTCTTCTTCACAGTCAGGATCACATATCCCATCCGATTTGTAATTGCATATCCCATCCTCAATCCCTGTCGAGCAATCTTCAGGGCATGTCAGACTATTTTCATTTTTTTCACATTTGTTATTTGGGCTGCATTTTACCTTGAAGGTTATTGTGTTGCTTGAATATAAATTAAAATCTGAATTGTCTATTATCTCTGTCGAGCCTATTGAATACTCCCCCAATGACAACGGCTTTATCTTGTATGTTATTGTCTTCACTGAATTTGGAGATACCTTTGTTATCCATTCATAATACTTAACTTCAAGGGCATCATTTCTTTTTGTTGATACCTGCTTCGGTTCTATAATTTCTATATCCTGGGGAAGAACCTCCTCTATAGTAAACTCTTTTTCCACTGATGAAGGATTTGATATATGAATATTTATGTCTATGATATCATTTAATGTTATTTCCTGGAGTGATTCCTTTACTATCTCTATGTCCTGGGCCAATACAATGTTGATTGACAGCATCAGAATCATCAAATAAATTATTTTTCTCATCTTAGCACCTCAAATTTTATTTTGTCATACACTCTTGCGAATATATTTTTTATTTTAAAGCCTACATCCTGCGTTGTTCTTCCAATCTTCTGCTCTGTGTTCTCGCATCCTATTATTTCCTCATTGCTTGGGCAGTTTATTTTTCCCAGATCATTGAAGCAGTTTAATATCTCCTCGCAATAATCATATCCTTTTGGAACTTTTCCAAGACTTAAACCATCATTGTTTCCAGTAGTGTCAAATATTGTATATTTTTTGTCCAAGTCAAACCTTATCAGATTGTAAGCATGATTTACAGTTTCAACCGACATCATATCTTCCTTTGAGAATCCAATTTTTCTCATCAATGTCGTTGCAACAACCGAATAATCAACACAGGTTCCTGTTTTTATTATGTTGAGCGAGGTATGCGCTGGAGCATCAAACAATGCTATTTCATTCAATTCAAGTCTTGTATCTGATTTCCACACTCCATTAGGACTATTTTCCGGGGTGTTGGGGCATTTGACTCCCTTTAGATATTCTGGAAGCGGCTGCGGAGTGTACAAATAACTTGCACTTGGGCATAAAGCTTCAACACCCTTGCAGCACATTTCCGCGTCAAAATAATCTTTCATATATATTGCTTGTTTGCCGAGGCTCTTTATTATGTACAAAGCCTGACAATTTCTTAATGTTTCTGAGTTTTCCAAAGCAAAGCTGCATGCTGACGCTTTTTCAGGATCTGTCAATTCTTCTGTGCAGCATTTTGATGAGTCTTCTATTACATAATCCATATCATCAGAACAAACTTCAAATAGGCTGCATGAGCCTTCCGTTAATGAATTTATAGTGAATTCTTCCCCCTCTTTTATAGGCCATTTATTATTGCATAAAGTATCTTCTGGGTAATAAATTGTCTGAGTATTTTTACATGCTGTTTTTTCCTTTATTGATACTATTATCATGTCCTCGCTTGTCAACCCTTCTGAATCAATCACCATTAATTTTACCTGGTGATCTCCAAGAGAGAATATTTTTTCTGTAATTTTTCCTGTTCCTATTAAATCATTGTTCTCATACCATTTGTATGCTTCATCCGTTGATAGAAACCCTTCCCTATCGTAAGATTTAGATGCATCCAATATAACTAGCACTCCAGGAATCCCTATTTTGTCTGAGCCTGCATCTGCTACAGGGGGTGTGTTTGCAATTCCAGCCGCTATTCCTTTTTGCAATTTTGGAAGTTTAGGCAACACGATTATTTTTATATCTTCCTTAATTGTATCTTTTCCATCAGATGCCATTAAGGCTAATGTTCCTTCTCCTGGATTATTTCCCCTGCAATTTATCATATCATCTGATATTGAGCAGGTTACAATTTCTGTGGATGTTGTTTTTAAGTTATTATCAAAATAGAAATTCAACATGTCATTGTCCCTGTCCATTGCGTTTATTTTAAACTGGATGTTTTCATTTATTTTCACTGTTTTTGTGCCTATTGTAATAATTATTGGAGGATTGTTTAAACTTCCCTGGTTACCTCGTTCATTTCCGTCAGGATCATACGGCTCACTTTCTATGATACATTGATTGTTTGTGCATTGTTTTCCTGTAGGGCATCCGCAGATATTGCAATTGTCTTCCAGGATTCCATTGTTGCAGTATTTGAGATTTGTATTGCATGAATTATAAGGCGTTCCGTCTGAACATTCCTGCGTTGGAGGAGGATTAGTTGTGTTTGAGGCATTTATACATGCACTGTTCGAGCATTGATATGAGCAATACTGCTGCTCAACCCACTGACCTGCAGATGAGCATGCCATAACACAAGGGCTTCCCGAGCATTCATTTGAATACCCGCATCTTGTTTGTCCAGCAGAACATGCAGGAGGAGGTGCAGCTGATCCTGTTATTGTAAATATTCCCTTAAAATCGATTAAAAATTCTTTTACAGAGAATGCAAATACAGGAGAAGAAATAATAAGCAATAATAATATAACCACAAATAATCTTTTCATATATAAACAATTATTTTGTTTAATATAAATTTTATTGTTTTTCTTTTTCTGTGATTTCTTTCTGCAATTTCTGCAATTCCTCAATATTCCTGTTCATCTCTTCCTCTGTTCTTTCCAGCATTTTTGATAAGTTCAGAATATTTACTTTTACCATGTCTTTTGTTTCCTTAACATCTTTTTCCACCATAATATTTAATCCAACATTTGTTATCAGCTCGTTGTTATTCTTTATAATTCCTTTTACAAATATCCCCTGACCCAAAGGTATTAATATATCTTGGTTTTCCTTTATATTTTCCAGCTCATCCAGGCTGTTTCTCAGAATCTGGAGCTCCTGAATATTATTGTTTATGCTCTGTAAGTGTTCCTGAAGCTGCTGAACTTTTTGATTTAGAACCTGAAATTCAATTATCTTGCTTTTTTGCTCTTCCTTTTGGGACATTTTTCTTTTCTTTCTTTGGTTTTTCTTCCTTGGATATTCCTTCTTCCTTTTTTGTTTTTCTTATCCTTCTTGGTCTTGTTCCTGTTTCTTTCTTTGGGTTTAATTTAATTATTTTAATGCCATCTTTTTCCATTGCTTTGTGGACTTCTGAGGTAGAAGCTCCTTTCTTTATATCTAATTTTTTGTTTAATAATTCAAGATGGTTTATATTGCACTTTTTTCTTCTTACATTTCCATCTATTAGAACGTAGTTTGAATCTATTTTATCAACTATCACACAATGCTTTCCTGATTCACGTCCTGCTATCTTTATTGCTAATTGACCTATCATTTTAATTAAATGTCATAAAAAAGGTTTTATAAAAGTTGTTATTTTATAAAAGTGATATAATGATAAAACAGAAATATTTAATTGGGACTTATTTTCTGACTCTTTTTATTATTTCTTATAAATTTTATCATGATGATCAAAATCTTCAAAGATAATAATATCTTCTTTAATTTGGAATGTGAGAACAAAACTTCCAATATGAACTCTTTTCAGATGACCCATATCATGTCTTAGATTTTTAAAATGTTCAATATCAACAATGTTTAATTTAGCAATTTGGTTAATTTTCTTTTGGAGTGCAATGAATAAAGCAGGATTTTTGTGCTTAGTCTTTTGCATGATCTTGCTAATCTTAGAAGTATTAATCTTCATAACTTTTCACACCATTTATTAAACTCTTTTAAAGTCATAGCCTTGCCATAAGGCTTCTTTTCGGATAATGCTTTTAACTTTTTGACATACTCTTCTCTTAAAGGTAATTCATCCACTGGATGCCAATCAATAATATCACAAAACTTCCGGTCAAATTCAGATAATTTATTTGTTTTAATAAACCTGTCAAATATCTCTTTCTTTAATGATTCTTCTCTTCCCACTTCTGACCAATTTACCCAAGGAAATATTTTTAATCTTTCTTTAAAGGAATCTTCTACTGAAATAGTTATGCTTACCATTTATAACACCTCTTTAGCCCTTAATTTTTCTAATATCTTAAGTTTTTTCTCTAATCCTTGTTTAAATATCTCAGGCCAATTTACATCAGGTCTTTTATCCATTCTTTCTTTAAGTTCTTTTGATATAGAAAATGTCATTCTTACTATTGCCATATGGGATACCTCCTGCAATTGTGTTAGAATACACAAATGTGTTGATATATTTAAATCTTTTGTTTTAAAAATTAAGATAAAGAATTTATTTTCTGACTCTTTTTATTATCTCCCTTCTTGAGCATTTTGAACAAAGAATACCACCAAACATCCTCTCTGGTCTTTTCCTGGATTTTGGCATGTTCATCATCTTATATGGCCTTTCACGAGGGATGCCCTTGAGAACAGCACCACAATTGCTACAATGAGAAGGTTTTGGCTTTCTTTTTTTATAAACCAGTTTAACCCCTTTTGTTACTTTCTTGAACACCCTTCTTAGAGTTCTTGATCTTCTGCTTGGTCTTGGCATTTTATTGGTAAATTAATAAATCTTTAAAAGCTTTCGAATTATCATGCTGAACACAATTGCGCTTATCAGGTACACCCAGAACCATGATAAGCCCAGTATAATCTTGCCTAAAGGCGTATAAACCGTCCTCAGCCACCCAAAAATTATTATCAAAGGAATAAAAGTAAACAGCATTGGCTTTATATTATGCTTCATCATCTTGAAATTTTTACTCATAAGCTCCTTCTGCTTGTCCATCATTTTCTGGGGATTGTCCTTTAATAATTTCATATCCTTTTGCAGCTGGTTTATCTCTTCTTTGTGCTGCTTTAGCTCTTTCTGATCTGTAAGGAACTTATAGGACAATGAAATCAACAAGGTTAGTATAAATGAAACTACAAGCAAACCAGCCAGTGGAGACCAATCTATCAGGAATCCAAATATTGAGTTAAAAAAATTATCAAGCATTTTGTCCACCCATCATTTTTCTTAATCCAGGATACATGTCAACCATATGCTGCTGAGCTATCCTTTCATAGAAATTATAAATTATCATCACAGTTAATAGTATTCCGGTACCTCTTGATAATGCTCCTGTCAAATCTGCCAGTGCTGCGAGAATTCCAACCGATAACCCTCCCATTACTGTCAAGGGCATTATATACCTGTTCAATATCTGTTCCAAAACACGCTCATCCCTCCTGAATCCAGGAATTTGAAGACCAGAGGACATTATTTGCTTTGCCTGTGATCTTGCATCCATTCCTGATGTCTGAACCCAGAATATAGCAAATATCACTGCACCAAGAGCCATTAACAGCATATAAACAAGAGAATGAGCAAGATCTGAAGATATGAACGAGCCTTTTATCAAGTTTTCAATTAAATTTGGGTTGTACACCCATGCAACTATACCTGTCGTGGGAACATTTCCAGTAAATGTTCCAAGCAGCGGATAACCCCAATTTTCCAATAATCTCGCCCACAGCTGAATATTTGCCATCAATGCTGCAACCAATATGACAGGAATATTTGAGGTATACATAAATCTCAGAGGCCACCTTATCCCATAACCACGAACTCTGCCAAAAGACAATGGGATCTCAACTTTCATTGCCTGGGCATAAACTGAAATCACAAAAACCAGAATTGTAAATGCTATTGCAGATATTGCAAGTATTGCCTCAGTGGGATTTCCCTGAATCAATGAGTAAAAGAAAACAAATACCTTGCCTATAGGAGCCTGGCCCGTTCCGAATGCTATTGCTCCTGTTGTTGTCAATGGGGAAAATGATTTTATTATTATTTCTGCCGAGACTCCTGCTGCAATGAATAATGAAACGCCTGAGCCAAAGCCCCATTTATTCATAACTTCGTCCATATAAAGTATCAGCATTCCACCAAGGAATAACTGAAATACTAATATCCATGGTGAAAATCCAGCTGCTGGAGATAATCCTCCCATGAAGATGTAAATTATTGCTTCAAATATTATAAAGAAAATTGTCAGTATTTTCTGCAAGCCCTGAAACAGAACCCTTCCGTCATGAGTTGTTGTATTTATCTTCAGTATCCCTGAGCCATTCAGCAGCTGCAGTACAATGGATGATGTTACAATTGGGCCAATTCCCAAAGATATTATCGAGCCAAACTGAGCAGCAAGAATTATAGACAGGAAATCAAATTGCTCCAATGAATTCTGGCCCAGACCCCATAAAGGTATAACTCCGAGGATAAAAAAGCTTATTAAAATTATTAAAGTCCACTTTAATTTTTTCTTGAAAGGTAAATGTTTTATTTCAGGACCTTTTACTTCCGGAAGAAAATTAATTACCTGTTGCATTAAGGACATTTATTTTTCCACCTGATTTTTCTATTTTTTCAATAGCTTTTTTTGATGCATATTCAACTTCAATGTTAAACTTGTTTTTTAATCTCCCTTTTCCTAACAGCTTATTGTAGCCAAAATCACCCAATCTTATGCTGATGACATTACCTTCTTTTTTTAATATTCCATTCTTCAACCAGTTGTATAATTTATTCTCAATTGTCTGGATGCTTATTGCCTTTATCTTTTTTTTATTTTTGGAGCTAAAACCCCTTTTTCCAAAGTATGATGAGCCATATAATTTTAATATTGTAGGCTTTTTCTGATCTGCCCTCTTACCTGAGCCAGCCATACCTCTTCCACCGCGGTTTCCTGCCCCCCTTCTTTTTTTCTTGGCTCCACCACCATGTGTTTGAGATCCTCTGTACCTTCCTGCCTTTTTTCTTTTTATTATCATTATAACATCCTAATTATCAAATCATTTATTTTTTCTTTTCTGTAACCTAAAGCTCCGCCCATGCTGAATGGAACCTTTACCCCTTTTCTTTCAAATCCTTTTACAGGCGGCTTTAACCTAAAGAACAACCTTAAACCTATAACATCCTTAAGGCTTTTTTTGAAATTAAAGAAATCCTTTACAAATTCATCTGCTGATAATCTTGTTTTTTCTTTCATGTAATCTTCCGTAAGGTTCTTCTTCCCGAATATTTTCCCTCTTTTTAGCAGCAACTCCTTGAGTGTTTTCTCGTTTAATTCCCCCCATGTCACATAATCCTTGACTTTTCTCAGCATTCCAATCATGTTAGGGGAGTTATTTATAATGACACAATGATTTTTGTTGTTTAACCTCAGCATTTTCATGGTATCCTTTATATCTTTTTTTACACCTATTGATCCCCTTATCCTGACTACTGCTATCCTGTTCATTTTATTTTCCCTTCAATTATCCCATATTCTTTTGCATATTCCTCGCTTACCTTCATTTTTGATAATTTTTTAAGAGCATTAAAACAGGCTTTTACAATGTTTAGTTTAGTCTTGCTGTTCTTTGACTTAGAATAAATATCATTTATCCCGGCTATTTTTAAGATCTTTTTACATTCTTCCTCTATACATAACCCTGTACCCTTTGGTGCAGGTATCAATCTTATTTCTGCTGAGCCGCATTTGCCAATCACTTCAAAGGGGATTGAGTAATTGTTTTTTCCTCCAGACTCCCATGAACCGCAGCCACGCTTTATCCTTATCAAATTTACCTTTGCTATCCTTAATGACTTTTCCCTTGCTGGCATTGTTTCTTTTGAAGAGCCTATTCCCATCCCAACATATCCATCTTTATTGCCAACTACCATCATTGTAGAGAACTTCATCTTGTTTCCTTCTTTTGTTTTCTTTTGAGTCTGCTTCCAGATTGATTTTTTTCCGCCTCCAAATTTACCCTTTGACTGACCTATAGAGATTAGCTCTGATTCGATATCTGAAACTAAAAAATCAACTATTTCAGGCTCCAGTATCCTGTACCCCCTGTCAAAAACTTCTGAGATATCATTTATTTCACCAGATTTTATTTTCCTGCCTAACTCTGTTTTTGGATTCCAAGATTCTTTGTCAAAATCTTTTCTTTTCTTTATTCCTTCAGGTGTTTCTTCCGGTATTATCTTAACCATTTTCTATTTTCTTTTTTACTTCTTCAAATTTATTTTTAATCTCATTATTTATATGACTTCCCTTAATCCTTTCTTCATTCGGGAATATCTTTGGATTATGCGGAACATTCAATCCCGCATCTATGCAACCTTTCAATGCAGAGTATAACCTTGATTTTACTACAGACTTTTGCAGCCCCAAATCCAGGATTGCTTCTTTTACCCCTTTTTTTAAAGCTTTTTTTCCAAACAAAAACCCCGTTAAATACGCTGATGGAATATTTCCAAGATTATAGCCCCATCCAAATTTTTTTAATTCACGGCTGTGGCATGAAATTACCACTTTATCCCTTGAATCTTCGCTTTTTACAACCTGAATTAAAATATTCTTCAGTGATTTTCTTATCAGCAGCCTTTGTTTGCCTGACTTGATAAGCTTCAACCTTAAATTATAATCTGTTTTTTTATTCCTTTTTCTTTTTACTTTTACAGTATAACTTCTATTTTTTGCCATCTTTGATTAATTTCCTTTCATTTATGTATGTCTTTAGGTGCCTTTTACTTCTAAAGAAACCACCTTTTGATTTTAAATAAAGCTCCCTGTAATCTTTATTGTCAATTAATTCTTTTTCCTTCAATCTCCTTAAGAAATCCCTTTGAACCCTTATTTTACTTGTCCACACCTTCTTTGGCTTTAATCTTGCTGTAAACTTACCCTTTCTAGAACCTATTCCTTTTCTTCTTCCTTTTCTTTTTTGAATAAGTATTTTTCTTGCCCTTACCCTTGAATGACCTTTCTTTTGCTTTAATATTATTGATTCTGTGTTTATTAACCCTTTAATATCTTTTTTTGTTATTGCTTCCTTTATCTCGGATAATTTTTCAGGATCAAATTTTATTCTTTTTTTGCCTATACCTAACAGAGATTGTACAAGCCTTTTCTTGTTTTTTAGGTTCATTTTAATCCTTTTTCCAACACTTTTCTTTTTTCTTCCTTCAGTTTTGTTTCTTTTTCCTCTTTTGATTCTTCCTTAACTTTTTCTTCCTTCTTGACCTTTTTTTCCTTATCTAATCTGGATTTCTTTTTTTCTTCCTGTCTTTTCTTAACATCATCCAAGAATTTGTCAGCATCTTTTATGTTTAATATGTTTATGCTTAATTCTTTTGCTTTTTTTATTATATCTATTTTTTTCTTTAATCCGACATTTGATGAAATGATTATTGGCTGTTTTAAATTTTCCATCTCTTTTATATTGCTTATATAAACTGGTTTCTTGCCCTTAATCAGGTATCTCAATTTTTTTTCATTTCCATAACCTATTTTTGGCCTTCTGCTCTTTCCTCTCTTTTTCAGCCTTAGCTTACTTTGAAGCCCCCTAGGCCTTATCCATTTACTGCCGAGCTTTTTCAATATTGATTGCTGCCTTTTGAATTTTATTTTTTTCTTCATTTTGCTTTTTTAATTATCCAAATCCCATCCTGGTATACCCTTCTATCATAATCCGTCCTTCTTGTAGCTAACTCTATCTTTGATGCAGTCTGACTGACTGAATCTATATCAATTCCATTAATCTTTATTATATCCCCTTCAACTTTTACTTCTACATTATCAATAAGCTTCACTTTTCTTGGTTTTTTTTCACCAAAGAAATTTTTTATTATCAATTCCTTCCCTTGGACAGAAACATTCATTGGGAAATGGCCAGAACATATCTTTAATTTGTATTCGTAACCATCCTTTACCCCCTTGATCAAGTTTCTTATATGCGCTTTTAATGTATTTAGAAATATCTTCTCTCTTTTTGTTGCTTTTTTAGTTTTAAACATTAACTGATTGTCTATTTTTTCAACCTTTATCTTTGGATGAAATATTTTTCTTTCATTAGAACCTTTTTTACCTGTTACTTTTATTATATCATTATTTATCTCTAATGTTACACCTTCAGGTATGCTTAATTTTTCTGTGATGTCTATTTTCATTTTTTAATAAACATAGGATATTAACCTTCCCCCAAAACCTTTTTCTTTTGCTTGATTATGAATCATCAATCCTTTGTTTGTTGATAAAATTATAATTCCAAAATCCTTGGCAGGAAGATATCTCTTTTCATACTTTTCTATTTGACCTTTCTTTACTGATAACCTTGGTTTTATTACGCCGCATTTGTTTATTTTTCCCAATAAGTTTATGTTTATGTTTCCGCCTCTTCCGCTATTCTCCTTGAAATCTCCGATGTATTTGTTGTCTTTCATTATCTGCAACACTTTTTTTATTATTGAAGAGCTTGGTTTAACTAAACATTCTTTCTTTCCTGCTTTCTCACAATTTAAAATGTGCGATAGCACACTGCTTAACGGATCATTTAATACCATTTTACATATATTTTTTAAAACCAAGTTTTTTAGCATTAAGCCTGAAACACTGCCTGCATAAATTCAAATTGTATTTTGATATATGCGCATGCGTTCTTCCGCATAATCTGCATTTTTTTGAATTTTGCCCGAACTTCCTGTCTTTTGGGGCATTATGCTTAATGAACTTCCTTAGTTTGCTTGGTTTTACTTCCAGTTGCTTGAACACTTTTTTATGGTCACTAGTAGTCATCTTCTTCCTCCTTGTCTGTTATTTCAATATTGAATTTATTTTTTATGAACTCCATTGCTTCTTCCTTTGTTATCCTGTGCTTTTGCCCCACCTTGCTTTTTTTTAACCTTCTTTTCTTGACCCTGAATCCAGGACGCTCCAAAGTTACTGCAGCATCCAATCCTATAATCCCTATTTCAGGCTTGTATTCAGCTCCGGGGATGTTAAGATATTCCTTTATTCCGAATGAAAAATTGCCGTTTTTGTCAAATTTTTTCCCTGTAATCTTATTTTTTACAGCCTTAAACAATCTTTTCAGTATTTCTTCAGATTTTTTCCCTCTTAATGTTACTTTTGTCCCTATGTTTAATTTTGGACGGATGTTCCATGTTGGAATCCTCTTCATAGTTTTTGTTTTTACAGGATTTGAACCGCTAATTTCTTTCAGCAATGAGACAGCTTTGTCTAGCTTATCCCCTGATTCACCAACACCTATATTCAGTGTCACTTTTCCTATTCTTATCTCTCGCATTTTATTCATTTTATGAGTGCCTTATCTATTACAAAAATATACTTTTTTAATGTCTTAACATTTTTGTTGTTTATTTTCAAATCAATTGTATCATTTTTTTTATTTGAAGAAAGTGATTCAACAGTCCCTGTCAGCCCAACATATTTACCATCAATTATGTAAACATCGGCATTTTTTTCTAATTTAAGGTGTTTTAATATTTTCTTGTCTTTTAGGTTAATCAGCAACGTATCTCCAACATTGTATTCTTTTTTGTCAGTAAGAAAATTATTTCCATTGTACAAGTTAATCTGCAATTTATTCTTCTTCAAGACTTTTTTTCCAATGATTTTTAAGTGCTTGACCTCAGCTTTTTTATCATCTATTTTTTGCAAGAAGAATTTTCCTTTCTTATTCAATAAAAAAAGAAAATTTTCCTTTGTTTTTGGTATCTCTATTATATCAAAAGTTCCAACGGGGAATTTTTTCTCTTTTATTACCCTTTTGTTTATCAGTATATCCTTATTACTCAATATGTTTTTTACTTCCTTTGTTGTTTTAGCATATATCAACAAATCCCTTATGATTATGTTCAATGGCATGGATTCATTTAATTTATGAGGTCCTGGATTTTGTTTAGTTATCCATTTGCTTCCTTTTCTGCTTATAGGCCAAGTTTTTGGCGCATTCAATCTTTTTAAGTGATTTTTACCCATTTTTACCTATCTTCCTTTTTTTATCCGTCAAATCAAATTCTATTATTATGAGATTAGATGGATCTATAGGATAGTACACTTTTGTCCCGTCATTTTTGGTGTTTTGTATATTCTCTATGTAAACCTTTGATTTTTTTGTTATAACCTTTATTATCTTGCCTGTTTTTCCCTTAAACTGCCCCCTGACTATTTTTACCTTATCATTTTTTCTTACTGGAATGTTCCTTATTTTATACTTGTCTCTTAATTCCTTTGATAAGTGAGATGACAAAAATTTTCTTTTTATATTTAATGGAGCATTAGCTCTATACTTCCTTTTTTTCCTCGGCTTCTTACTTGATACCCATGATTTTGAAAATTTCTTTTTCATTTTATACTATTATTGAGGCAATCTTCCCTATTCCCGGCCACTTTTCCGTTGCTTCCTTTGCTATTGGCCCCTTGAATATTGTCCCCTTTGGATTTCCCTTGTCATCCTTTAATACAATAGCTGCATTGTCCTCAAATTTTATCCTTGTTCCATCCTGCCTTCTGTATTCTTTCTTCTGTCTTACAATTATTGCCAATACAGTCTGTTTTTTACTTCCTGGTTTTCCTTTAACCACTGATGCATTCACCAAATCACCAACTCCAGCTGCGGGATATCTTCCTTTTACAGTCTTTGCTCCCTTTACTGAAAATATTTTTATTACTTTAGCACCTGAATTGTCACAAACTTGAACTCTTGTCCCTACGGGCAATGATTTTGACACTCTTGCATTTATTGGCTTCATTTCTTGATTACCTCAATTATTATGAAATGTTTTGTTTTTGATATTGGTCTTGTTTCCTGTATTCTTACTGTGTCACCTATGACTGCATTAATATTCTCTGGATTATGAACACGAATCTTTGACATTCTTTTTTCATACCTTTCGTATTTTCTCACGTAATTTAGATGCTCCACCTGAACTGTTGCGGTTTTAGATATATCCTTTTTGATGACTTTTCCAATCAGGACACGTCCTCTTGGAGTTATTTTCTTTATTTTTTTCATTTTATCCTTATGTGAGACAATATTATTCTCTTTGTTCCTTCCTTTGTTTTTAGCATAATTGTGTTTTTTGTTTGGTCTATCACTTTGCCCTTTAATCCAACCAGCGTCTTATTTTTTGATTCTGTTATCTCTATGTTAGAGCCTATGATGAGGCTATTAATTTTTTTTAAATTCATTTTTGAACTTTTATTGAGTCTTTTTGAAAGCCGTATTTTACCAGTTCTAATTTTACTTTGTCAATGTGGTTTCCCTGAAGCTCTATTACATTGTTCTTCACTGTTCCGCCACATGCCAACACTGATTTTAACCTTTTTGATATCTCTTTTATATTTACATCCCTTTCAAATCCTTCGATCAATGTTGTTAGCTTTCCAAATCTACGCTTTACTATCCTTACTATTATGCTCTGGCTTTCCTTCGCTATAGACTCACCGACGCCAAGTTCTTTTGGCAGACCGGTTAGCGGGTCTATTTCAGTCACGTTTTTTGATTTTCCTCCTTGATTTTAATGTATGTCTTTATTCTTGCAATCGTTTTTCTTGCATGTTTTATCCTTCCTGGGTTGTCTATCGATGATCCGGAAGATCTTTGAGCATTGATTTTCATTAAATCTTTCTTTAAATCTTCAAGCTTTGATTTTAAACCATTGTAATCAAGCTGTTTTAGTTCTTTTTTCTTTACCATCTTTGTCTGATTTTTTTATTACTTTAACTTCATCTTTTTCTTCAATCTTTATTTCTTTTTTCTCATCTTTTAATTTAATAACATCCGGTAATTTAACATCAGGAGTTAGTATATGGACCTTTATACCAATTGCACCTGATTTAAGCTCTGCCACCACCAAGGATTTTTTAATGTAATTTTGGGAGATATCCCCTGATTTTTTCAGATGGCCTGCATAGAATCTCCATGTCTTTGATCTTTTTGCAGGGATGCCCCTTCCCGAAATTATTATCTCTGCCCCGGTTGCACCCGCATCCATTACATTCTGCAATGCCGAGTACCCAGCCGATTTGAATCTTTTCGGGCCAAATCTTTCAAATGAAGATAATATCCTCTCTGCAACAGATTTAGGGTCTAAGTTTGGATTTTCAATTTCAGCTATCTCCACGTGCGGATTTTCCATCTTAAATTTATTTTTTAATATTTCTGTTATTTTTTGTATGTTAGAGCCTTTCTTTCCAACAACCAATCCCGGACGCGAGGTGTATATTATTATTTTTTCACCAAGCGGCGTTTTTTTAAGGTCAATTCTTGAATAGCATGCTTTTGGTAACTCTTTTGATATAAAATCCTGAATAGCATTCTCTTTTATGTTCTTTTCAATTATTGCTTTTTCTATCATTTTTTCTCTTTAACTATTATTTTTATGTGTGTTTTTTTTGCCTTTTTTCCAATTTTTCTTCCGTACCTTGATTGGGCATTTCCCTTATGGGCTGATATGTGGGATATAACCAGATTTGATGACATTCCTTTATTTTTGGCGTTTGATTCAGCGCTTTTAATTAAATCTAAAATAACTCTGGATGCTTTTATAGGATACCTTCCTGTTGCAATGTTTCCTTTTCTGTGAGGAATATCCTTTAAGTATCTCTTGTATGGAACTGCCTGCTTTTTTTGGATAACTTTTTCCAACATTTTTTTGGCTTTTTCTGTATTCTTATTTCTGATAAAACTGCATATTTCAACTGATATTTTTGTTGAAATTCCCAAGTTATTTCCGTTAACAATTGCTTCCATTTTTACCTTTGCGATGCAGCCTTACTTGATCTTGTTGCTCCAATTCCCGGGGCTGAGTGCTCTGTCTTTTTTCTTGTCAATGTAAGCTGACCAAATCTTAACCCTATTGACTCTGGCTGAATCTTTATGGGCTCAAAACTATTTCCCTTATGAATATAAATAGTCAAACCAACCATTTTTGGCAGGATAATCATGTCCCTGCAATGAGTTTTTATCAGTTTTTTGTATTTTCCCTCCAAAGCCGAATCTATTTTTTTGAGCAATATTTTCTGGGATGGAGTAAATCCTTTTCTTAATGACCTTCTTATTCTTGATGGAACTAACTCCATGAAATCCTTCAAGTCAATTTTCTTCAATTCTTCAAGTGTTTTTCCATGATATGTGAATTCAGTCATTTGTTTTTCCTTCCTGTTCTTCTTGCCCTTATTAATCCAATATTTCTTCCAGGTGGAGCATTTCTAGGAGGTGTCTTTGGCTTACCAACATGCCTTCCTCTTCCTGAACCAAATGGATGATCCACTGCATTCATTGCAACTCCTGAAGTTTTTGGATATAATTTATTTTTAGCTTTCATTATGTGATGTCTTTTTCCTGCCTTTAGAAGAGGTTTCTCTTTCTGACCTGAGCCTGCAATTATTCCAATCACAGCCCTGCAATCCGGATGAAATTTCTTCTGCTTTTTTGATGGGAGCTGGATTAAGATGAATTCCTTTGTTTTCATTATCACTTTAGATGTATTCCCTGCTGTCCTGCAAAACTTTCCATTACTTCCAGGAACACTTTCTATATTATATATATCAGTGCCTTCAGAAATATCAGATAATTTTAATATGGAACCAGGAGTATCCTTGTCATTGTAATAAACTGTTGAACCTTCCTTTACATCCAAAGGTGCAGGAATATTTATTTTTTCATTGTTTTCAAATTCTATGACTGCTATGGGAGAATTTCTTGCCTGATCCTGCAATAATTTTCTTACCACTCCTTTTAATTTTCCGTCTGTTTTTGGATAATTCAATGAATATTCATATCTGTGAGATGGAGCCCTGTACCTTGAACTTCCTTTTCCACGCCTTTGTGTTATTATCCTTTTTCCCATCTTATATCAATCCAAGCTGTGTTGCCACATCTATTGCAGGTGTTTCGTGAGAAAGCCTGACATAAGCCTTTTTCTTTCCTGATGGCAATATCAATGTATTTATCTTCACTATCTTTATTTTGAATAGTTCCTCCAATGCCTTTTTTATTTCCTGCTTTTTTACTTTTATGTCAACTATAAAAGTTAACTTGTTTTCTGACTCCATTAACCTGACTGCTTTTTCAGTTGATATCGGATGCTTTATTATATTGTATATTTCTTTCATTTTGCAAATAATTTTTCCTTTTCCATCCTGTTTAATGCTGATTCAGTATAAATTGTTAATCTTCCTGCATGAGTTCCCGGAGCAAGCAATTC
>Ga0209541_10002428_pt1 | contig 35260 bp, 29 predicted proteins | sample RifCSPlowO2_01_FD_184027 | JGI IMG/M metagenome (GOLD analysis project Ga0209541, IMG submission 184027) | Groundwater microbial communities from Rifle, Colorado - Rifle CSP2_plank lowO2_0.1 (SPAdes) (version 2) | ecosystem: Environmental > Aquatic > Deep subsurface > Groundwater | place...
CGAAAAAGATTTGAAGAAAGTTTCAACAATGCGCAGAATGATTGACATGTTGGGGCCTGATGAGCGGACAAGTATATTTGTTGAAAGACTTTCGAAAACCGCATCCAATGAAGAATTCCTAGAGGCTTTGGGAAAAGGCTAGTTTCAAAAGTTTGACTTAAACAGTCAGTTTTGGTACTATTTCTTCTCACCATGATTAAACCTTTCCTTGACTTCTTGGGCTCCAGCTTTTCGGATTTTTCTAAATTCTGTCAGTTCTTTTTCTCCTATTTAAAGAAAAAAGTTATCTCTTTATCGGTTATTTTTGAATCTTATAAAAATAGTTTAGTCAAATTATTTACAATGAAAAGAGGCCGTTATAACAGGCCTTTTATGCATGTAGCGGCAATGGGGGTGTTGGGAATAGGAATAATTATTTCGCCTTTTGTAGCTGATACATATCCTATATTTGCGCAGAATGAGAATAATGCCTTGCAAGCTGTTTCTCCGTTATCCCAAGAGTCAATTGCTGTTGATGCTGATATTTTTCAAACAAGTATTTCCCTTAAGCCAAGAGATAAAATCATAGATTACACGGTTGAAAAAGGCGATACTCTTTCGACAATTGCGGAGAAATTCGGCATATCCATTGAAACTATCCGCTGGGAAAATGATTTGGCAAACGATAATATCACAGTTGGGGACAGCCTTAAGATTGTTCCCGTTACGGGAATTGCGTATAAAGTTGCAAAAGGAGATTCCGTATATTCAATTGCCAAAAAATTAGATTCCGATCCCCAAAAAATAGTTGATTTTCCTTTTAATGATTTTGCTAATCCCGAAACATTTTCCCTAGTTGAAGGTCAGATACTGATCGTACCAGATGGAATAAAGCCTGCGGAACAGCCAACTTTCAGAAGGCAAGTTTATATAGCTTCGGGTCCTGTTACTATTTCGGGACTGGGTTTCACATGGCCGATTCAAGGAATAGTAACCCAATTCGCCTCTTGGTACCATATGGCATTGGATATTGCGGCGGCTTATAATTCGCCCATTGTTGCGGCGCAAAATGGAGTGGTAACTTCAATTAACGCAGGAGTTTGGAATTTCGGATATGGGACAGATATGTGGGTAGATAACGGTTCGGGTTTTGCTTCTCATTATACTCATATGAGTGGCGTTAATGTAGCAGTGGGAGATAGTGTTACCGCAGGAAAAACAGTTCTTGGATGGATTGGCATGACGGGAAGGACCACAGGCCCTCATTTGCATTTTGAAATCCGCAAAGGCGGAGTCCTGGTCAATCCGCTCCCATACCTACAATAAATTATAATTTTTATAACTGTTATAATGTTTATAGTTTTGGGGCCTATGGTTCAACGGTAGAACACGGCATTCGCATTGCCGGGATCCGAGTCCAATTCTCGGTAGGTCCACTGGGCCCGTAGTCTAATGGTAAAACTTCTGGCTGGCAGTCAGATAATAGGAGTTCGATTCTCCTCGGGTCCACATCTAAATTCTCTCTGCTTTTTGCCACCACTCCCCAAACAATTTAGAGAAAATAACAGCAAGCGGGGGATAGCTGATTTTCATACCAAGATCTTTTTCAGAATTAGTGTGCTTGTAAGACATAAAGCAAACAATAGAAGCGTCGTATATCATAAGCCTTACATGATGAAGTCTAGTTTTTCTCACCAATATGCCATTTTTTTGCCAGTATCTAACTTGATCTGCATTTTCGTCAAAGTAGTCTTGGATCAACATGCGAGTTGTTACATTTCTTTTTTTCGCTTCAAGCGTGGCCAACATAACATCTGCAGGTATTTCGTGTCCAGAACGCAAAAGATCAATCGATTTAGTTGCCATAGCAATTTCCTTTGCAGATTGATTCATTAATTTATCACGACTTTGAATAAATGAAAATTGTATCTCTTGTGATTGATCTTCTTTTTTTGTTGCGTTTATATTTTTTTCGGAGGGAAAGAATTGTTTGGAGAACCATTCATTTTGATAAAGCAAGAATAACGACAAACCCTCATCTATAGATTTTGCCCTAAATTGATGTGGACGTGTATGGGTTTTTGTGATTAATCCAATTGAGATTAGCGGTTCTGTAAGGCGGTAGACAAGAGAAGGCAAAATATCCATTCGTAGGGCTAGCTCTTTGATGGAAAGAGGGCGGTCAGTGTTTAAAAGAACATTATAGGCAGCTTGAGATTGTGGGCTAAGTGTCATAAGGTTATTTTATCATTTTTTTGATAAAACATCAATTGTTAGGATAATACTCAGTATGAAAGAAAGACCAAGAGAAAACCATGCACTTTCACCTGAGAGAGAAGGAATTTTTCGTGCAGCAGAAGAAAAACTCCATTTTTTCGGAGAAGTATATCGATTGGGCGAGCGGTTTGAGGGAATTACACCAGAGCTGGCGGATGTAGCTGTACTTGATGTAACGAAAATACCGGGATGTCATTATGGTGCAAGAAACATTTTTGTCCCAATTATCCATTACTTAGAAAGTATGAGAAGTATTGGAGGTAAAGGGAGAATGGTAGTTTCCCCCGAGACAGCTATTTTGGTAGAGCCAAGCACGGGTAATGGATGGGTTGCCTTTAGCGATGCTGCTGAAATGTTAGGTTATGAGCATGTAGTAATTATGCCAGACGGATTGCCGGAGCCAAGATACCACCATCCTGAGGGCAGAAAGGTAGAGATAATTAAGACCCCAAAAGAGGAGTACGCGGAAGGAATGCCAAAACAACTTCAGGCCTTAATGGATCAAAATAAACAGAGACTTAAGGAGAAAAAAAAGATATATGTTTCCCCTAATCATGCTGTGAATAGATCTGATATTGCAGTTGAAGCAATGTCAGAACTTGGACGCCAACTTATTTCAAATCTTGGTGAATTAAGCGAGCCACTTAGAGTGATTGTTTCTATGGGAAACGGTGCCAGCTTGTGTGCTGTAGGTGAATATGTTAAAAAACACAGCGACAATGCAAAAGTCGTTGCAACCGAATCTTTTGCGTTTGGTGGAGGGTATGATCGTTTCGCAAAAGGAAAGGAGCGGATGTCATATAGGCAGTTGTTTGGTATTGATCTTGGCAACCCAGCACTTATGGCGAAATTCTCAACCTATGGGACAAATGCTCCAATTGGGATAAAGATGCCTCTACATGAAAGAGCGATGAATGGCGGTCTAATTGATGATTATGTATTATTTTCAGACGATAAGGTGTTAAAAGCGTACAGAGAATTATGGCCGACAGAAGACCATTTAAAAAATGCGTTGAATCTCCCAAATTACAGCACATTACCACATGCTCTTGTTGAAACATATGGCAATTCAACTCTTGCCAACATTGCTGTTGCCAGCCGTTTTACCTGTAAGGGCGAGCGTGTAGTTGCAATAGCTTATGATAGCCGGAAACAATATTAAAGACCAAATTTTGGTGCTTGCTTTTTTGTCTCATATTTGATATATTATTGTTAATCACGATGGGTAGGGCGAAATTAACCTAAGTGGTTAATGGAGCATCCCCCCCGTCCGGGAAACCAAATGTTTACCGGTTACCGCTACGATAAAGCGGTTTTTTTATTTCTAATTTCCCTTTCTCATTGTTTAGAGAACTCAGTAAACTCATCTTTTTCTTCTTGCTGAAAGTTTTCTTTATCAATATTGACATTGATTTGTAATTCGGTGCGATAAAGTTCAGTAATTTATTTTTTTCCAACAAAAAATCAGCTAATACGGCAAAATCACCATCGCCACTAACGATTATTACCTTATCGCAAATCTTTTCATATACAGATCTCATCGCCCAAACAATCAATTCCGCATCAACATTTCCTTTTGGTTTTCCACGGTTATCCTTAACAGTAGTTTTAAATACTAATTCGTAGCCTGAAGATTGCAGATGATTATATAAATTTCTATTTTTCGGAATATAACCAATGAATAGAAACGCCTTTTTCACATCATACTTATCTTTTAGATAGACACGGAAACGTTTAAAATCTAAGTTCCAGCCTAAGCTTCTAATTCCTAAATTCAAATTTTGACTGTCTATGAAAGCGTAAACGGTATTTTGCTTTATACTTTTCATGTAATATATTATCAATTGTATAAAGAAACAGTTTGATTAACAATGGTTAAAAGAGGTATTATTTTTGAAGTTAAATTTTATCAATTTGACTATAGGGTGTATAATAGGAGCATATGGGAAACTTGAACGAGATAATAAGGCAGCTGCAGGAAGAAGAAAAACAAAGGGATGCCGATCAACAAGCTCAAACAACTCTTAAACAGCAACAAGATGCGTTAAAATTAAAGAATGAAGAGTTGCTGAGAAATTCAACTAAAGGACATGAAGATGAAAAAAGATTAATTTTTTTTGAAATATTAAATAGTTTGCAGATAAAACAAAAGTTGGAGGAAGTAAAATATCAAATTTGGCAAGGTCAAGGGGATATTGCGGAATTTATGTCTGACCTTAGAAGAGCTATAAGGCTTTCGTATGATTTTCCAACAAAAATTCCAGAGTTTGAAACGAAAGAGAGGTATGAATATAGGCCAGTGCAGGCTGCTAGTAGGGATGGCGGTTCTTATTCTAGCAGTGAATTATACCTTAATGAAGAAACTAAAGTCAGGGAATTGCATCAAGTTGTAAAGCCATCATATCTGGAGGTTGGCGTCGGCATAAATCCTTGGGATAGTTGGCTGTGGGGAGTGCCATTTTTGCGCATATTGGATACGGAAGTAAACCTACACGACACAGACTATAGAGATAGCTTTTGGAGTTTAAGTCAAAGAATTGAGAGCGCGGGGGGCAGATTGGATTCGGTTAATGAGAGAGAGCACTATAAAGATAGGTCGAGAGAGATTTTTAATAGAAAACCTAGGAGAGGTAAATCAAGGGCATTTTTTAGCTCTACCGGCTATGGATATAGTTTGGACTCTAGCTTTAATGTTAACGGAATAAAACTAATATTAACAGATTCTATAAATAAGGATTTAATAAAAGAGTTTTTGGATTTTGGTTTGGCAGTAAGTTCTGCAAAGAGAATAGCTCAGAAGAAACTTCCTTTACAGCTAAAATAGTTCCAATATTCCCTTGTGATACCACTATCTTTTTCTTAGGTTGAGGCTAAAGCTAATTCATTCAATACGGGAGACCATTTTAAAAAACAAACTTCAATTCGGTTCCAAGATATTTCGCTAATGATCATCAAGTAATTTGCCTATTGACTCACACCAGCTTACTTTTCGCCTTTTTACTACTATTCGTAGACGGCTCAAAGAGCGCAGAGGCGGGTCTGCGCACTAAAAACTTTTTGGTGCTTGCTTTTTTGTTTATAAGTAATATATAATCACATTATATTAATCCATCCTCCTTTCTCTAGATCCCGTCAAGGCGGGGCAAGTAGATGAAAATGGTAGGCGGGAATTTAGAGATATTTAATGAAAAGCAAAGTCCCAACAATCAAATCAAAAACAGTTTATATTTTTTATGGAGTAATGCCCGCCTAAACTTGCCGTTCGCCTTTTCAGAACTATTCGTTCACGGCTCACGGTGCACTTTAGTGGCGGGTTTAAGAAGTTCTAGCTCCTCCCGCTTTGCGGATCGGAAAGAACTTCTAAAAGGAGGTGAATTATAATGGCAAATTTTCAAGATCAAAATTTAACTTGCCGCGATTGCGGTAAGCCTTTTGTTTGGACAGCTTCAGAGCAAGAATTCTACCAACAGAAAGGCTTTCAAAATGCACCAGTCAGATGTCCTGCATGCCGTGCATTAAAAAAGGCCCGTATGGATGGAGATCGCGGAGGAATGTCTTCCGGACAATCCTTTCCGATAACTTGCGCAACCTGCGGCAAGAGCGATACAGTACCTTTCGAACCGAAAGGAAATAGACCAGTCCTTTGTAAGGATTGTTTTAGAAAACAAAGACAATCTGTATAAGATTTTTCTTTGGTATCGAAAGTATCACGCGGATATCTTATCTTTTGTGATACTTTTGGTATAATTTCTTCTTTTCCCCTTGTCCTGCTGAACTTGTTTCAGCATCTCCTAAATCGTAAAGAGGCCTGCCTGTGGGTAGGAGATCCTGAAATAAATTCAGGATGGACACGGATCAAGCTAGCGGGAGGATTCGGTTGCGACATTTGGCGCGGGAATTTTTACCGGCGGATTCTGTGGAGGAAGCTGTTCTGCGGGAGTATTTAAGTTAAGGGTTTGGTTTGCATTGGCTGAAGGCGCGGCTCCTGCTCCGGCTTTACCCTGAAGAACTTCGATCTCTTTAATGATCTGGTCTAGGCTGGTTTTGTCATTTGCCACAAGACTTTGTACGACTTGATATTGCACAAGCGCGTTTTGGATATCGCCTTTTTGTTCCAAAGTATGCCCCAAATTATAGTGTGAATTTGCAAGATCAGGTTTCAGAGCTATAGCTATCTGAAACTGATTTTGAGCGTTATCCCATTGCCCCAGCTGATAATATATTCCTCCCAAACTTATGTATTGCTGCGGATTGTTGGGATCCAAATTTATTGCTTGTTGAGCCGATGCTATCGCAAATGTTTCCGCATTTTGCCCAAAACCGATAAGACTTCTATAAACAGAGGATAAATTTTGCCAGTTAAGATAGGTTTGGGGTGCGACCGTTGTAGCTGTTCGGGCAGAATTTATGGATTGCTGTATCAAAGTCGTTATATTTTGCTGAATTTGCGCACTTGGAGAAGAACCTGCCGGCTGTTGGGAAGCCAAAGAATTTGCAAGGGCGAGATTTGTTTGCGAGAAAACTCGGTAAAATCCGTCTCTATAGGGAAATATTGAAATTGCCCGTGCTTGCTCCTGATAAGTTAAGGAGCCATTATTTTGTGATGCTGCAACAAGAGATTTTTGGAAAGTCAAATCGGAAATCGCATAAAGAATACCAAAATATCCTGTAAGTCCGGCAGTTATCAATATTAGTATAGCAACAAAAGACGGCAAAATTAAACTTCTATCGCTTTTTACATTAGGAACATCTAATGCAATAAGACCTTTCTTGAATGCGACAAGCTGAAATTCAATATCAAAAAATCTGGCATGCATTTTGGATATTAATCCTTGATTTGCTGCGAATAATCCTAGAATGATAAAAAGCAAAGTTTGAGTTATGAAATTTAACGGCAGAAGAAATGACATTGCAAGCAGAACCAATAGGGGAAGAAACATTTTGTTTTGGGGACTTAAGCGTATCTCCTTAATTGCTCTTATTATCAAGAATATGAAAGCGTATAAACCTAAAATTCCTGTTGTTGTCAGAAGTTCAAAAACAAAATTCGAGCTTCTAAGAAAAGTTAAGTTCCACATGTCCTGATTTTGATTAAATGAGGCTATTTTCCACCTGGAAAAGTCAACAGCGTATGTGCCGATCCCCGATCCTACAAGAAAACCCTGCGCTACTCTGCCGGAGTCAAGGGAAATTTCCGAAAGAGCGGTCTGAAATCCCGTTTCAATAGGAAGAATAAATGGCTTATCCAGCTTAAAAAGGCTGTAAGAAGTTACAATTACACCCATTAAAATTATGAAAGATGCCACTGCGAAGCCGGCAAGTTTTGCTGTTTCCTGATTAACCAGATTAAATTTCTGATTCGGCTCAATCGGAGCGGAAATGCTTAGCTCTTGTTTGAGGTTGGTTTTTTTGGATTTAATGAATCTGAACAGGTAATAAAAGGATACGCTAAAGCCTATAATAAGATAAATATTTTGCTCCAGTAGTGAACCCAGGGGGGTAAAAGTTTGAGTGTGAGTTTCAGAGAAAGGCAATATGTATATTTTGAAAAAAGATAGTACGGCTGATAAAGATAGCAGAACAGAACCTGCGATAAGCGAAGACATGAGGAAGAGAATTGAGTTTTTGTCTTTTACTATATTTACAATAAGAAAAAAGCCCAATATTGCGAAAAGATAGGGAATAAATGCGGTTAGGGAATCTGCGCGGTTTACAGCAAGAATAGCAGAGAAAAAAGCGAAAACTGTCATTAAAAGAATTGGAATGTCAAAAGGTGTTCTTCGAAGCCTAACAGATTGCTCTATGAGCATTTTTATTCCTTGGAGAATAAGAAGAATGACAATAACTCCTCCCAACAATATTTGTTTGGGCAAAACAATGGGATTAGTAGCAATGGCTGTGAATACAACAGGAAAAGCTATGAAAAGGATTCCCAATAAAAATAATGAAATATTGTGGATATAACTTAGAAGTTCGTTTTTCTGCTCCATCAATTTAGATTAACAAAGACCCCATGCAATGTCAAGGAAGAAAAACAAAAATTAATTAACTATGAGCCAATTAAAAGGGATTGGATTTTTGTTTGGTGATTCAATGCCCACTGTAAACGAACCGACTTGTTCAAAATCAGACTTCGTTGGTAGTTGTCTCATTAGGAATGGAGCTTGAGCGCTGGGCGTTCCAACAGGAGTTATGTAAATTACTGATTTATCTGTTACAAGAATGTTTTTTATAGTTACTTCGTCCCGATAGGAACTTATATTTGCCGATCCCGCAGAAGAACTCGCAATTAATTCAGTTGGGGATACAGCTAATGCAGGCGCAATAAGGCTGAAATTAATTTTCGCAAATGTTCCTGATCCTGATGCCACAATATCTCCTGTTTGATTTACAGACAAAATCTCTTCTCCTTCGGCATTATTTACTACCAAGTCGGAAGATGGCAGAGGAGAAATAATGTTTACCGCAAGTTTTCCTGCAATAGAAAGATTGCCTTGCATTTTGAGATTTCCGTCGGTATCAATAAAAACAAGCCCTCCCATGATCGAAAGTCCGCCTTGCCTTAAGCTCTGAAGAGATAGGTCTGTTCCCAGTGCCTCTATGGAATTGTCCGCAATAAAGAATGTACTGCCAATTGAGAATTGACCTGCGATTGAGAGATCGGAAAGACTTGTAGCTCCAAATACCATAAGTCCCTGATTGAATTGAGCCTGTTCTGCCTGCAGTCCCTCAACATACGCGAATTGACCGGAGTAAGAAGCGATATCAGCAATATTTTTGGTTCTTAATGTGCCACTGATGCTTGCATCGTTTGTAGTTAACTGGTTAGTTAGCAATTGGTTAGTTTGCAGTTGACCGGAAAAAGATGCGTTGCCAGTGACCGTTATGGCGGAATCAAAAGACAGAGGCGAGATAATATTTGTAAAAAGTTGATCGGTTTTCACAACCGGAGAAATTATTTCTACTTGCCCCCCGAAGTCTTGACGGATGGGGGATTCTTGAATCACTTGGGCGATATAATCTTTTAAGTTTTGTCCGTTAACTATTATATTGTCCGTTGTTACGATAAGCGAGTTTGCTATAATTTCAGAAGCGTTGATAAGTCCGGTTTTGATATTTGTCAAGGTTTGGCTTAATGGAGATAATATCGCGTAGGGCTTTGAGCTTTCACCTGTCATACTATTCATAATAAGTTCGCCTGCATTTGTTAAGTATGCGGACGGATCGTACCACGAAATGTTAACGAGAACATAAATCTTAACTATTTTAATAATGTTTGATTTTAAAGGAATGTTCGGAAAACCAGTTTTACTCCTATACTCCTTGCTGTCGGGATCATAGAAGCCTACAACTTTTGATTCATCGATTGTTCTTAAATCTTCCAAAGCCTTTCCTATAATTTGCCCTGCTTTTGTTGATTTTATTGCTACTCCGGGAATATCTGATGCTGTCAGCAAATCTCCTGCTTTAATCTGCCCATTATTAATGGAGACAAGTGTTTCAACTTGACCGATTAGACCAACCGCGACCGATCCGTCTCCTAGATTTTCTCCTCCCAAAAATGCCGGACGCTCTGATGCTACTCCCAAAATATTATTGGAGGAGTTATCGCATTTAACAGCCATACCATTGTCTCCCATGCAGACAATGGAGCCATATTCAATTATTTGGTTTTTATCCTTTTTCAGGTATTCGGCAAAGTCTGCGATGCCGGATGTTGCGTAAGTTACGCCTTTGCCTCCTGATCCCTGAATAGAACCCACAATGCCAATTCCTGAAGTTTCAAAACTTATAAAGTGATTGGTATTGGAAACAGCATCTGTGGAAGCATTGCCGAGTTTCAGGAGTAATCCGTCCGCGTCTGTTCCCGAATTTGTATTAAAAATTTGAGCTGTCGCTGTTGACGATTGTGAATCTTGCAAGTCAAGTTTAACCGCATAAATATTATTAAGATACACATTATCCCAAGGCAAAGCAGAAGAACCTAAATTATTAGTTCCGCTTGCTGTTATTGGCACAAGGCTTGAATCCTGCGCAACGCGGCCTGTAAAAGTAATAGTATTGGCATTTGAATTCCCCAGAATGATATTGCTTTGTATAGCTGCAGATCCTGAAGCTGTTCCTAAAATCAGAGAAGTTGCTTCTCCTCCTATATTAAGAGTCGTAACTTCCGTGTTTAATAAATTGAAAGTTTTGCTTGAGCTGGTTAAATATTTGCCGTTTATTCCAAGGTCTCCCGCGAACATGCCTGTTCCGTCATTGTCAACGGTAAATTTGGCAGTTCCAAGCGTTTCGGCGCTAATAAGCTGTCCTGTTGAATTTTGATTAATAGTAAAAGCTGACTGCGCACTGGTGGTTGCCAGTATTGCTACCGAATCGTCAAACTCAACAGCTCCTATTGCGGATAATACATTACTATTGTTTGAGCTATTATGTATGGGTTTTGAGAAATCAATTTTTCCCAGACCGTCGGGTACAATTTCCACATCGCTGTTTGACCCGGGAGAAGTAAGCAAAGACAAAACATTTCCCGAGAGCATGAACTGACCGCCGATAGTCTGAAAAATATGTGCTTTTTCGCCCGCAATACTCAAGTTGCCTTGGGAGTCAAGAGCTAAAACAACATTGCTTGTTTTAGTACTATTTGTTATAGGTTCAAGTCCTTGAAGATTTTGAGTGTTATTGGATAAAGAAGTTGTTGCAAGCGGTTTTCGTGGAGTTAATTCAGGACCGCTTCCGACTTTAACTCCAAGGAAAAGCGTGGAGTTTTGGCTAAAAAGAGAATCGGTCAGAGGATTATTTTTGCCAAGAAGTATTGAGAATGATCCGTTTGAATCCGGTTTTGCTACATCGCTTTCCTGCCAGAGAAAATCCTTTGCAGATGCATTCTCATGACTGTAAATAGAAAAAAGGATATTTGCAGGATTAACGATTGGATTATCTTGAGAATCTGTAAGTTTTCCCTGAAAAGATAAGATACGGGGCGGAATATTGGTCGCAATTCCCAGTATAGCATTTTTTCTTTGCGCATCTGAAAAAAATCCATTATACATTCCGAAACCAATTGCAGAGGATAATACAATAAGTATTGCAAAATGGAAATGATGTGTAATTGAGTACGAATGATATAGCTTGTACCAATTTGGTCTTGTATGACGAATGTGATACCAGATTTTTTTGTAAGTGGGCAAATAACGAACGGAGATGCTAAGCGGAGCATAAAATTCTCTTTGAATATTGCGCACATTGTCATACTGAGCTAGTTCGTCTAAGATTGAAGAATTGGGGATGATGTTGTTTTTAAACACTTTTTTCCCCGTTGCTCTCCAAAATAAATATTGAATGTTATCAATGGCCTTAATAATAGGCAGAATAAGAAGATTGTCAAGAAGTAAGTCTACGCCTCTTAAGCTTTTTTGTGCAACTCTTAACGGAGGAAAAAGAGAGTAAGGTTTCTTATCATTTTGAACCTCTGCTCGCAAATGCTCTGTATAAGCAATTTCAGGCGGGCGTTTCAGTATCCGCTTAAAATTAGATGCTGAATGAAATTCGGCATGACTTGAGGCATGACCGGATGATATAAATCCTTGTTTTTTTGCCCATGTGGCATAATTTCTTAAAGAAGAAAGTTTTCTGTTTATAGTTAGGGGAGAAAATTTTGAAGCAATTAGTCTCTGCTTGTATTCTTCGATTGTGTTCGGATTAACTTTATTCAATAAGTTTTTTTCATTTATATCCCAAACATATTTGGTTAGGGACACTTCCGAAAGCCAGAGAAAGAAGTTTCTGATGTCATTGATATAGTTTTTTATAGTAAGATTAGATTTTTTATATTCATAGAGAAAGTTTTTGAAATTTTTCAGCTTCCAAGGATCTTCCAATGCTTGCGCTTCGGCGGGCACAGTCTTCTTCTCGAGCGGGTCTTGAGGTATAATTCCTTCAATTTTTAGGAAATTAAAAAATTTGCGCAGGGATGACAGATGTCTTTTAACAGAGACTGAGGAGAGATTTCTATTTTTTTTATACTGCTCAATGATTTGAAATGTAATTTTTAGCGGATCAAAGGGCAATTCAGATTCTTTTTCAAACCAACTTGCGAATTGCGATATATCAGCCTTATAATTCTTGATGGTTGAAAAAGAAGGTTTGTTTTTTTGATTTCGCAGGAAAATAAGAAATCTGTCTAATAAGTTCATTTAAGTACGAAATTATACTGATTATACAGATTATTTGTGAGTTTTATCATACAATTAGAATAAATAATAATGAGACTATTGTCAATATATCAAAATAAAAAATGAATGATATTTTATGATGTAATTTGATATATCATTGGATAAAAAATATTTCCGTGAAAAGAGAGTGAAAACATTTGTGAAAAATTAAGTTAATAAATTCGAGAAATTTCCACACAATTTAAGGCAATGTTAAGAATTTGAATATATCAAAATATGTCAATCGTAATCAAGGGCGGAACTTTTTTTCAGTCAAATTTCTTTCGGTTTTACATGATTTTTTGTAAAAACAAAATGAGTAATTAGCAGTAAGCAGTAATAAGTGACAAATAGCAACTGCTTAGAGTTTGGATTGGGGAAGAAACATATTTTTTCCAATAATACATCGTCTCGGAATTATCAATAAGCATCCTCTAGGAAAATACAGCGATTTTTTAATTTGAAAATTAGTATTTAATTATTATGCCGAGAGTTAATTAATTTCAAATATTGTGTCAATTTACTTTCGAAACAAGAATCTCTGCAATTTTCACAGTTTTGATGCGCGATAAGGGCTAATGCAAAAGTTATTGCGTAGCTGTAAATAATTTCAATTGAGCCTATTATTATACCAATATTCGACTTTTTTTCCAATTATAACAAGAAGAATTGCTATTGCTGTAATCATCATTGCAGTTCCAAATGGAAATGAAAAAAAGCGAATAGATTTGGTAATGATTGGTCCGTCATCGGACAGGGAGATGCTAAGCGTTGCAGTATATTGTCCCAGAAGGAAATCTTCCTTCCATAAAGCGCTTGGAATTACGCGAGTTGAGCCGGACAAAATGTTTACGCTTGGCAGATCTAGCCTCCCAATGCTTTGTCCAAACATGTTTTTTATAATTATTTGTCCTTTTGGTTTTATGAAATGATCTCCTTTGTTTTTGAGCCTAATCGTAAAGGGAACAGGACCTTTTTCATGGAAGATATCGGACGAAAATTCTTCAAGGATTGCGCTAGGAATTTCTTTTTTGCCAACAGATAGTAAAATATTACTTGCAATCCCGAGTTGATTCAGAGATGAAGTTGAGAGGGGGATTGATGTATTTTGAGATACAAATATAATAGAAAAGTAGTAATCTATCTGGTTTATTTCTTCTGGAAGATTAATGCTTAAAGTTAATTTTTTTTCTTGAGACGGTCCCAAGGTTATATCTTCGACGGGAACTTTATTATCCAGAATTTGAATATTTTTAAGTATTGGGAAATCTTCCAAGCTCAGATATTCCGGCTCGGCATTTCCTCCTTTGACCTTGAAAGGCTTGAGCTGAATTTGAAGCATGACTTGATTATCGGAGTTGTTCTTAATTGTTAAGCTGTTTGTTGTATCCGATGGGGGAATTGCATTGATTTCTATGATGGATGGATCAATACTCAACGATAAAGCCGAAGCCTCGGCTTTCTCTAAGTTAAAAGTTGAAAATAAAAAGTTAAGGGTTAAGTAGATAAAAAGAACGCGTAATAAAATTTTTAATTTTGGATTGCAATTTTGCATTTTGATTTTTGAATTTTGAATTTCCATCAAAAATTTGGCACTGCGATATATGTAATTATATTATTATAAACTCCTTGGGTTTGAGTCCCAGAAATATTGACTTTGTAGGACAATCGGACACTTCTATTGCCTGATTCTGCACTAACCATAACAGACTGGGGAGTTTGTGAATTTGATATATCGGCAAAATGTTTATAAAAATTAGAGTTGAAAAAAGAACTGCCGCAATCGCGACCGATCACATTATCGCATCTATATCCAAATCCAAAGGATAGGGGGTTGATCCATTCTCCTGCGATTTCATGACTGCATTCTCCGCTATCGCAGGTTGCATTAGGGATAAAAATTTTATTGTTTTTAAGCGCATTGTTTTCAAATGCCAGCACAGAATATCCGTAGGAGGGAATGTTGCTTACGGTTAGATCAACAGTGCGGATTATGGGATTAGTTGGGCTAAGTGCGCCAAAGTCAACAATATCTGAAGATAAAGCAACAGAAAAGGGTGCAGAGGAAGGAGTATGTTCCTTGGGCTTTTGCATTGAGGGTTTTACTTCGTTGTTGCGAACAGGATGAGTGTTTGGAGCAGTGTCAAGATTTTCAGTTTTGATGATATAGTCGTTGTTCGACATGGATTGTCCATTTGCGATGGACAAGAATAACCCAATAAACAAATAACCCAATAATCCAATCAATGAGGAATGCAAAATAATCTTAAATCTTAAATCATTAATCATAAATCAATCGTAGGGAATCTTGATTCAAAATGCAAACGGGATTTGCAAAAATGACTTTTGTTGTTTTGACAATCTAAAAAGGCAACATCTTTTCTTCTGCTTGACAAATACCCCCTGCATATGTAATCTATAACTAGACATATGCTATATCAAAGACAAATATTCCAAAAATTAAAAGCAGAGTTAGGCACAAAAGAGGTTACTGTAATTACAGGCATGCGTAGGGTAGGAAAAACCACAGCTTTAATGTATTTGTTTGACTTAGTTAAGTCAAAAAGTAAAGCTATTTTTGATCTGGAAAATCCATTGCATAGAAAAGTGTTTGAGGAAGAAAATTACGATAATGTTTGGAATAATCTTAAAGAGTTTAATATAACTAATGATATCAAAACATATCTTTTCCTTGATGAGGTGCAAAATTTACCTGAGATTAGCCGCGTAGTAAAGTATCTTTATGACCACTTTGATGTTAAATTTTTCCTTACAGGTTCAAGCAGTTATTATCTTAGAAATCTCTTTCCTGAATCTTTGGCAGGCAGAAAAATCATCTTTGAGATGTTTCCGCTTAACTTTGCAGAATTTTTGGTTTTCAAACGAATTAAAAGAGAAGCGGCTCATTCATTCGCGCTAAAAGCTCAGAATAAAAACAAAATTGCTTACGAAAGACTTATTTCTTATTACAATGAGTTTCTGGAGTTTGGAGGTTTTCCTTCGGTAGCGCTTGAAAACGATCCAGAAAGAAAAAAAACTTTGCTTTCTGAAATATTCACATCATATTTTGAAAAAGACGCAAAAAATCTCGCTGACTTTAAAGACATGTCAAAACTTAGAGATCTGATCCTTTTACTTGTTCCGAGAGTAGGTTCAAGAATAGAAATAGGAAAGCTAGCGAATGACTTATCTGTCTCAAGACAAACGGTGTATGGTTATTTATCGTTTCTTGAGCAAACTTATTTTATATCGCTTTTATCTAGATATTCAAAAAGTATTGATAGGCAGGCGGCAGGAAGTAAAAAGCTATTTTTCTGCGATTCCGGCATGGCAAATGTTCTAGGCAGAATTTCGCAAGGACAATTACTTGAACAAAGCGTATTTCAGAATCTCCGTTACGCTCATAAACTTAACTTTTACAGTAAAGAGGGCGCAAGCGAAATAGACTTTATAGCTGATGACAAAATAGCTCTTGAAGTCAAGATGAGCATGTCGCAACAAGATTTATTTAATTTAGAACGGAGAAGTAACAGTTTACATATTGACGAAGCTTATATGATTACGCTGCAATACAATGATAGATCAGAGGTCATATTGGCGGTAGATATCTGATGAAAAATGGGTGCGTAGGGAATCTTGGTAAAAAATGCAACCAATATTTCGTATAGAACAACTGTTTTTTTTATCTAGGCAACCAGCACATGGACTTGACAGAGACCTATTTTTGTGATAACATACATCTTATAGGAGTGAATTATTATGAGCGGAGAAAGCGGACAAGAAGTAGAGGGTTCACAGCCAGGGGGATTAGGAGAGAATGGTGAACCACCTCTTGGTTCAACCCCAACAGAAGCTTCAAGGGGGTTTTTGGGAAGAACTTGGCAGAGAATTAATAAAGGCGCGTCATACATCCTGTTGCCTATACTTACTTCAATCTTCATAACTCAGGTGAGCGGCGACAATATTCCATCAGACCTTGGACGAGGTGATTATAGAAGTGCGGCGATCAAAGGAATTGTAATCGGGGTAAGCGCTATACCTCTAAGATTAAGAGCAATAATAGCTGCGCAGAAAAGAGATTTATGACTGATCCAAAAACAATAGTATTTGGAATACTGGATATAATAGGTTATTCCGAAGACAAGGAAAAATTCGCCACTGAATTTCTTCAAACAGTCAGTTTACAAGCGTTATTAGATTTATTTAACACTTTGCCTCAAGATAAAAAAGACCAATTTCAGCAAAAGATTCAGGGAATAGAAAATGATGCGGTACAAATGCAGGAAGAACTAAAAAAATATTTTACACAGAATCAAATAGAGCAGACAATTGAAACTTCAGCTAGAAATGCGGTAACGGAATACATAAAAACCATAGAGCCGACGCTTTCTGATCCTCAAAAACAGAATTTAACTAATTATTTTAGCGAAATTACAAAAAACGTTTCTCCCGCTGTAGCTTAATCATCTAGCTGGGTTTCCCACATTCCATGTGTGTCCCACGAAACAGATTTTTAGGCATTTAACCACATACAATGTCCGTTGCTCCCAATTAAAGTATCTCAAAATTTAGATATATAATTATAGACAACGATCGCATTAAAAAATCAGATAGCTAAATCAGAGAATTTAAGGGCTATTATGGAAATGTCAAGTAATCATGTGTTATACTCAGGATTAAATGAAATCATCGGATAAAAGTATAATTCAAAAGTATAATCCTTCGGAAATAGAATCGAAATGGCCCCGCAAGGAACTTGCCTCGAGCCGGAGGCCTCCAGCCTCGCGCTCTCGAGGGGCGTCCTTACGGGGTAAACAAGAGTACAACCCCGGGCTGATTGAGTCCAAATGGCAAGGAATCTGGGAGAGTGAGAAGATTTATTCGCCGGATTTGGATAAGCCCTTCGACTCTGCTCAGGGTCTTCGACCTTTTTACAACCTCATGATGTTTCCGTATCTATCTGCGGAGGGGATGCATGTTGGAAATATGTATGCTTTTACCGGCGCGGATGTTTATGGCAGGTTTAAGCGAATGCAAGGGTTTTCGGTTTTTGAGCCGATTGGGCTGGATGGATTTGGCATTCACTCGGAAAACTACGCTATAAAAGTTGGCAAACACCCGGTTAAACAGGCAAAAATATCTGAGAAAAATTATTATAAACAGCTTCGAAGTATTGGAAATGGTTTTGACTGGACTAGGACTGTTGAGACTTACAAGCCTGAATACTACAAATGGACGCAGTGGCTGTTTATCCAATTATTTAAAGCAGGTTTGGCTTATAGAAAAAAAGCTCCGGTTAACTTTTGCCCGTCGTGCAAAACTGTATTGTCTGATGAGCAAGTTATTGATAGCTTGTGTGAGCGCTGTAATTCAACAGTTGAAAAGCGCGATTTGGAGCAGTGGTTTTTCAAAATTACGCAGTATGCTGATCGGTTGCTATCTAATTTGAGCCAGATTGATTGGGCAGAAAAAGTCAAAATCGCACAAAGAGAATGGATCGGGCGCTCCGAGGGCGCTCGGATCGAATTCAAAATTCAAAATTCAAAATTCAAAATTGAGGTATTTACAACTCGGGCGGACACCTTGTATGGTGCGACATTTTTAGTTTTGTCTTCTGAGCACCCAGTCGTCGACTTAATTTTAAAGGGTGAATTTGAAGCTGTAGGGTCTCCCCCTACAAAGCTAAAGAGCTATGTTGAAGAAGCGAAGAAAAAAACCGAACGGGAGAGAGGAATGGGGAGGGAAAAGACAGGGGTATTTAGCGGTTTGTATGCGGTAAATCCTGTTAATCAGGAGAAAATACCTGTTTGGATTGCGGATTACGCGATCATGGGATACGGGACAGGCGCTTTATTTGGCGATGCGCATGACGAACGCGATGTAGCGTTTGCTAAAAAATACGGAATACCTTTAAAACCTACTTTGAAAACAGAAAATTCGGAAAAAGATAAGAGAATTCAAGGTTTGGAAGAATGTTTTACGGGAGAAGGAATACTTTTTGATTCGGGAGAATTTAGCGGTTTGACTTCAAAAGAAGCTAGGAAGAAAATTGCGCAGTGGCTAAGCAGGAATGCAAGCGGAGGACCAAAGACTACTTACCATCTGCGGGATTGGTTGATTTCAAGACAAAGATATTGGGGACCGCCAATACCACTTGTTTTCTGCGAAAACTGTGCTCAAGAAATCAAAAATCAAAAATCAAAAGTCAAAAATGAGGAAGAATTTAATAGGGGAGAAATTGATAATCCAGGCTGGATTGCTATTGACGAAAAAGAATTACCGGTTGAGTTGCCGTTTATTAAAGATTACAAACCTTTGGGTATCCATTCGGCAGGCTCAGGACAGGCAGTCCAAGCGCCTCTGGCAAGTCATCCCGAATTTTACAAAACAAAATGCCCGAAATGCGCAGGACCTGCAAAAAGAGAAACCGATGTGTCAGATACATTTCTGGATAGCGCTTGGTATTTCCTAAGATACGTCTCAACTGATATGAAAACTACTGCTTTTGATGCAGAAAGGGTAAAAAAATGGCTTCCTGTAAATATGTATATTGGCGGAGCAGAACATTCAGTGCTGCATCTTTTGTATTCCCGTTTCATCACGATGGCACTTCACGATTTGGGGTTTATTAGCTTCGAAGAGCCCTTCACTAAGTTCCGCGCGCATGGGTTGATAGTCAAAGATGGTGCGAAGATGAGCAAATCTAAGGGTAATGTGGTTATTCCGGATGCTTATATTAAAAAATTTGGCGCAGACAGTCTTCGTACCTACCTAATGTTTATGGGGCCTTTTAGTCAAGGCGGAGATTTCAGAGACAGCGGAATTGAGGGAATGAGCAGGTTTTTGCGCCGTGTTTGGACTTTGACACAAAAATCAATTTCTAATTCTAAATTTCTAATTTCTAATGAATGTAAAAGAATGATGCATAAGACCATAAAAAAAGTAACCGAGGATATTGAGGGATTAAGTTACAATACTGCGATTGCTGCGCTTATGGAATGGTATAATTTTCTTTCAGACGAAAAAGAGGTTTCAAGGGAAGAAATAAGAACTTTGCTTTTGCTTTTGGCGCCTTTCGCCCCACATGTTAGCGAAGAACTCTTCCAACTGCTAAATGGAAAAAAAGAATTTTCCTCAATTCATAATTCTTTTTGGCCAACTTATGATGATAAGTTTTTAGTCAAAGACGAGTTGGCAATTATAGTTCAAGTTAACGGAAAGCTGAGGGGAAATCTGGTTGTTGATCGAAAAACTTCAAAAAACAGGTCTAAAATTGAAGAATTAGCCAGAAGAGACAGTAAGGCGCAAGGTCACATAGAGGGCAAAAATATTATAAAAATAATACAAGTTGAGGGTAAAGTGATTAACTTCGTAACGAACGTTTAGCTATCAGCGTCTAGCGTCTAGTTTCAAAACTGAACTCTGAACGCTAGTTACTAGACGCTAATTTATGGACATTCAGAAGATCGTTTCTAAGTACTTTCCTCTAATAAAAAAGAATTGGCTTCCTCTAATCCTGGGAATTCTGGGAATGATATTCTTTGCATATGGTTTGATAGGGCTGTTCACGGCTAATAAAACAAGCTCGGAAGACATTGTTTTCGAGGCCTCTTCTTCAAAGCAGAATCCAGCTGAAGCGAAAACTATTTTGGTTGATGTCGAGGGGGCTGTGGTGAAATCAGGTGTGTATAAATTACCGCAGGACTCAAGAATTCAAGATGCTTTTGTGGCAGCGGGTGGTTTGGCAGCTACCGCAGATAGAGCGTATATCGCCAAGAATTTCAATCTGGCAACAAAATTAACAGACGGAACAAAAATTTACATTCCATCTATTGAAGAAGCAGTCGATGGGGTATCAGTGCCAAACTTGTCTTCGGAAGGAATAGTTATTGGTAATTTGATAAATATAAATACATCTTCGGAATCTCAGCTAGATTCGTTACAGGGAGTAGGACCCGTGACTGCACAGAAAATTATTGCAGGACGGCCTTACGGTTTAATTCAAGAGCTCTTAGATAGGAAAATAGTCGGCACCAAGGTTTTTGGTCAGATCAAGGATAAAGTCACCGTTTACTAATGAATCTCAAACTACTCGTATTCCTTCTTATTGTTCTCGGTTTTAGATTTTATTTGTTTTACCAGAATCAGGTCAAGTTTGCGGATGGACAGGAAGTTAGTTTTGAGACAGCGATTTTGTCACAGCCGCAAGTTGTTGGCAGTCAACATCGGTTGACTGCTAATTATAAAAATCAAAAAATAAGAATAATAACTAGCCGTTTTCCGGAGCTTAATTATGGAGATTTCGTGCGTATTTCCGGTAAAATAAGCAGTAAGAATGACAGAGCGCTAATGTATTTTCCGAAAATAGAAACAGCTAGCCAATCTTCAAATGTCCTGCAAGCAGGCTTACAAAAAATACATACTCTTCGGCAAAAACTAATTGTCTTATTTTCTAAAACACTTCCGTCTCCGTCTTCAAGTCTTCTTTTGGGAATAATTTTTGGAATAAAAGAGCAGATGTCCAAAGATTTTTCAGAGAATTTGAGAGCAACAGGCGTTTTTCATGTCATTGCTGCATCGGGAATGAATGTAACATTAATTGCCGGATTCATCAGTTCTCTTTTTGCGCTTTTCTTAAAAAGGCAAATCGCAATCGGATTAAGCATTTTTGGGATTGCATTCTATGCGGTTTTGGCAGGATTGGAGGCATCAATTATCAGAGCGTCAATCATGGGAATTTTGGTTTTCTCCGCTCAAATTATAGGCAAACAGACTTTGGCGGTAAATGGTTTGTTTTTGGCAGGATTCGTAATGCTTTTTATCTCGCCAAATATAATCTCGGACATTGGCTTTCAGCTTTCATTTACAGCAACGCTTGGACTTATTTTTATTCCAAAAATTAGGGCGATTAGGAAGATTGGGGTAATTGGCGATAGTATAAATACTACCATTGCGGCTCAGATTGCAACTCTGCCAATTCTTTTGGCTAATTTTGGAACATATTCAATATATTCTATTTTGGCTAACGGACTGGTTCTTTGGACTGTGCCGATACTGATGGTGGTTGGAGGATTTGGAGCTATTTTAGGCTTAATTGTAGCACCTTTAGGGCAATTATTAATCTATTTATGTTATCCTCTTTTACTTTATTTCGAGACGATTGTAAATTTTTTCGGGGGAATCGGGGGAGTATTAGTTGTTAATAATTTTCCTTGGCAATTTAGCGTTGGATATTATTGCTTGTTGGTTTCGGGTTTAATTATTTTTAAGAAAAAATGATTCATTCGGATAAGCTAAAAGTTTTTCTAATTGCATCCGGACTCTTATTTTTGTTGGGTTGCATCTTAGTATATCAAAATATAACTTACAATGACAAAAAACTGCATGTTGTGTTTTGTAATGTAGGACAGGGAGATGCGATTTTTGTCAGAACTCCGCAGGGATCGGATATTTTGATTGACGCTGGACCGGATGATTCCGTTCTGAATTGTTTGGGAAAAAATATGCCTTTTTGGAACAGGGATTTGGAGCTTGTGATACTTACGCATCCGCATTCGGATCATTTTATCGGACTTTTTTCAGTTCTAAAAAACTATAAAATTAAATCTTTTGTGTCAGAGGAATTGAGTAATAAAACAGTAGGATTTAATAGTCTTATGGGGAAAATTAAAGCGCAAAAAATTCCTGCAAGGTTCCTTTTGGCGGGAGACAGATTTATTTTGAAAGATAAAGTTGCTTTGGAGATTGTAGGACCGACAAAAGAGTTTCTTGATCAAACAAGTCCCGGAGGAACAATTGGGGAGAGTAGTGAATTTGCGTCTCTGGAAATACTGATTAGATATGGAAAGTTTTCTGCATTGCTGACGGGGGATAGCCAAGTAATGGAATTAGAGGAGATTCTTCGTTTCACTCAGAATGACATCCCCTTATCAGTTCTTCAGATTCCGCATCATGGATCGCGGTTTGGCTTAACAACAGAAATATTAGATGTTTTAAATCCAAAACTTGCAATAATTTCTGTTGGGGCAAAAAACAAATACGGCCACCCCACGCCATTTATTTTAGATTTACTACAATCAAAAAACATCAAAACCCTGCGTACAGATCAAAACGGGGAAGTGAAAGTAGTGTCAGATGGGAAAAATTTCCAAATCCGAAGCAAAACCTTAACTAAATAATGTCTCTAATCATTTAACAACAGCACGCGGTCGCGTCAAGTAGCTAAATGCCTATTAGCTTCGCAAGGTCTGACCTTGCGAAGCTGAACTGATTGGAGGACAAAGATTATAGAATCTTTCATAGACATCTACGGCAGATTCAGCTCCGAAAATCACCAATTCTGGAAATACCGGCTTTAAGTTAGGAATCTCCGTCTGCAATTTAGGGATATATCCTTCGCTTTTTATATTCTGCAGAGCTGCTTTCAGCAATGCAAAACCGCTTGAGTCTCCCCTCAAGAGACTGGCGAATCCTTGCGCTCTTTCTCTATAGCTATTTAATCTCCAGCCTATTTCATTTTCAGAAAATCCGTACTCCGCTAAGCGTTTTTCATGTCTAGACAGATTGACTTCTGTTTTTCCCGCAATCTCATCTTCTGCTACTTGAATGGCTCCAACAATTGATCCAACGCCTATCATAATATCCTCAGAATCATCATTCGCTCTAAAAGCTTCAAAGAAAGCAGCTGTTAATTCGGCAGATAGAGAGGGATTGGAGATATTAGCTTGCTTTTTTTTCCACGCAATCGATTCCTTAAGCTGCTTACCTTTATCTGCCGTAAAATAATAAGGTATAAAACCTAGATTATATCTCCAATCTTCAAGAGCTTCTTCTGCTTCAAGGTTGATTCCACCAGATGGTGTTTTCTGATCTGATTCTCTCATAATTTTGGCTTGATTATAGCACAATACTTTAAAATTGATGGGGGAAAATCAATTGAGCTTGTTTTTTTTATCTCATTCTATTTCTTAGGTCGGTTATGGTTTGAGGGAGTATCTCGGCTCCTGCATTATGTAAAGCCTTGAATCCTACCGACTCCCAGCGATTTCCGGAAAAAAATAATATTGCCGTCGCAACATCGAATCCTAAATCTGTAAGAATTGCGAGCGTTGTTAATGCGATATGTTTTTGGATAGTCCATTCCGCGTGCTTGTTTGCCTTGTCGGATTCTCTTTTGTGGTTATATAGGGGGAAAGCGAATTTTCCGGCTTCCGTAAGAATGATTTTAGGAATTGTATTTTGCAATGTTTCAACTCTCACACAAAAATTATACCAAAAACATGCTATAATAAAAGCATGACTATCGGAGATTTTGTGAGAAAAAGAAAACATTTATTCTGGTCAACTAAAAATTATGACGGCCTTTCAAAAGAAGCTGTAGTTGAGGCTATTTTGAATTACGGCAACATGAACGATGTGCGAGAATTGATCTCTCTTCTTGGCATAAAAGAAGTCGCGAAAATTTTCTATGATAAATCGAAAAAATCCAAAATAGGAAGACAAAATTATCGTCCTGAAATAATAAACTACTTCAATTTATATTTTAATAAATATGCATAGGGAAATTCTGGCGGAAACCCAATCAAAGCTCCTGCCAATCGTTAAATTATTTTCAAAAAAATTTGGTTTGGTGGGAGGCACTGCTGTTGCTTTGCATCTGGGACATCGGGAATCACTCGACTTTGACCTATTTAGTTTTAGCGGATTTAATAATTATTCAATAAAGGCAACAATTGCACAGAATTTAGCTATTGATACTGTTCTCGTCAATAAAAAAGGAGAATACACATTTTTAATCAATGGAGTTAAGTTTACTTTTTTTCAATTTCCGTACAAGATTAGTTATTCTGAATCGTTTGATAATATAGTGAAATTGCCTGACATTCTTACGCTTGGAGCTATGAAAGCGTTTGCGTTGGGACGCCGAGCCAAATGGAAAGATTATGTTGATTTATATTTCATTCTGAAAGAACACCATACTATTTCAGAGATAACGGTTAAAGGTGTTGAAATTTTCGGCAATGAATTTAATGAGAAGATTTTCAGGACGCAACTCGCATATTTTGAAGACATTGATTATCTTGAGCAGATTATTTACAAAAAAGGGTTTTCAATTGACGATGAAGTGATTAAAAAAGCGCTTGTGGGATTTAGCTTGGAATAATCTGTCATAGTGGGTTAATTAGGTTTTAAGTTGACTTCAGGCATATCATGTCCTATAATAATAAATTATGCCTAATTATCATGAGGCGCTTCGTCCAAGATCGGAAAGAAAAAAAGCGGAGCTAAAAAATAGAAAACATCATGCAGGAAATAGAAGACCTGATTTTGATCCGGGAAGAAGACAAGCGCTAAAGGCTTTGGGATGGGGAGCTCTTGGTTTGGCTGCAGCAGCAGGAGTAATAGGAACAGGAATAAAATTGTTTTTAGACAGCAACGCAACCAATGATAGTCTGCCAAAATCCGAATTCAGCGGAGAAATAGATGAAGCAAAATTCTATCTTCAAAAATTGGATAGTGAAGTTCAAGAAGATTCAAATAAGCTAAAAGAATATTTGCCTCAAATTGCTAATCTTGCAGTTGCATATTTTAGCCGTCAAATGAGAGATATGTTTCCGGAAAGAAGATCCGATTATGACAAGAAGCGTTTTCAAAATAAGTTTACCTTTCTCGATAATAAAGATTATCAAAATCAGGGAAAACTAAGTACGTGCAATCAGCCGACAGATGATAGAGAATTAGCATCCATAGATATTCTTAACGATAGCGCTATTTATGTAAGGAAAAATCTAAGGTTTGCTTCAGATCCAGTTGTGGGATATTTTCAGATAATGATTCACGAACTGCATCATTTTTCAGCTCCTAAAAAATCTTATTCTCCGGAAATTAATTTTTTAGGAATTCCCGAGCCCATTCGATATGAAAAAGGTTTGGTGGCGCTTGTTAGGGATAATAATTTAAGTGCTGTAAATAACAGGGAATGCGTTATTCGTTATCGCAGTCAAATAGAAGAAGCTGTGGTAGAGCATGCTGCTTTGAAACTTCTTGGCCGACTTAATTTTTCTTTTCAAAAAATAAGCGATTACGAACAATTTGTTAAAGATTATGATCAGAAAGTTTTAGTCGCCCTATACGGAGGGGATTATAGGGAGCTTTTAGATTACCAGCAGCAGACCCGCCAGCACGCTTCGTTCACAAGTCCTGCTGGCAATTTCTCCCAATTTACCAAAGATTACCAGCAATTAATAGCGGAGAAAGCCATAGACCCCGCAAGACAGATATTGGAAGTATCTTTATCTTATGACGAATCAAAAAATCCTCAAGTATCAATTTCCGAAACAAGAATACTGAATGGTTATATTCCCTATCAGTTTCCGAATCTTAGCTCGGATACATACACTCTTAAGATTTTAAATAAAGATGGTTTGTCTCTAGAGACATTAAGATTTAACATCCCAAACATTCAACACACGGATTCTCTTCCCAATCAACAGGCAGACATACAGGCATATACTTTTACAAAGAAAGCTGAATTCATCCAAAATATAAAATACTATTCAGCAGCTACGCACATTGAAGTTGTTGGTTCATCGGGAAATGTTATCGTAAGGTCTTCTCTTGATGGAAGCAAAAAAATTGATAACAAACCAAGCTTTAAGCTCATTAACGGAGCAGATATTGTTAATGGTTTGAAAACAGGAAAGTTAAATAACTATGCAGGCGCAACAACCGGTACAGCAACTCAAGAGCAAAAAAGAAAAGTAAACATTGCTTTTATTGGAGACGGTTCTCAAAACTATCAGGAGATATTCAAAAAGCCGCTTCTTATCTTTTTGATCTGGAGCCTTTCCATACAAGGGCAAGTCAATTCAATATAACTTATATCGCTAAAGACGCTTACCTTAAATGCGATAAGACTTTTTGGTGATATTCAGAGCTTGATGAAAGAAGCGAATGAGAAAGGTCTTCCTTACGATATAATTTCAATCATAGTCCCCGACCAGAGGAATAATAATACGATGTATGGAGCCAGTATTATATATCAAACTAGCAATCCCTCTTCTCCGCCTGCGTGGGTGCATGAATTAGGACATGTTTTTGGTCGTCTCCATCATGAAAAAATAAATGAGAGTACATTTGAAAATGTTCGAGATCCTCTTTTCGCGGCAATTAAAGCAAGTCAGGTTTTGGAAAACTGTTATGGAGGAGAACCGCCTGCGAAAGAATGGGAGGGAATGGTTGGTAGGGAAGATTATGTTAAAGGCTGCACTTTGGGCAATCTATATAGTTCTTCCTCGGAGGGAGGCAACATGAGGATGTGGGATAAAACAAGTTATTTTAATGCTGTTTCGCAAAAAATCATTAATCAGAATATAGATAGCATAGCGGGAAATTTTAGGGTGGATCAAGAGCCTCCTAAGGTAAAGATTTTAAGCCCTCAGGAGAATGATAGTTTGACAGGAGATATAAATATAAAATCAACAGCATCCGATGACAGAGGAATTGCATATGTGCAGTTTTGGGTAGATGGCATTTTGATCAGAACTTCATATGTATCCCCTTACGATTTTGTCTGGCATACAGCAAAAAGTACAATTGGCAAACATATTATAGATATCAAAGCTTATGATGTATCCGGAAATATGGGTGAAGCGAGCAGTTCTTTAACTTTAGTAAAGCCTTCAATCCCTGTGTTTCAGAAGGTAAATCTCAAGATAGAAGATGGAACGACTTTGGATAAATCTACGAATGTTAGTATTGACATACAAGAGAAGAATAATATTCAATGGATTGAAGTGCATGCTGATGATAGAATTTATCAAACAATATCTGATGGAGACTTAAAATTTAATGATCCAGGTTTTTGGATAAATCACCAATTTACTCAAGGGAAACATAAGCTATCGTTAAAGGCATATGATTATTATGGAGATGCGGTAAGTTCGAAAACTATTACGGTTAATCTTGTTGGCTCCAATTTTAAGTCCTCTGTAACCCCAACCCCAACTTCAAACCCAGCCCTAAATACCGTTAAATCGCAAAATATCATATCTATTCCTCCAGAGCCGACTGTTGCTTCAAATGTAAAGAGAGGTAAGGGGAAGCTTTCGGGATTTGTTTTTTCACTTTCTTCAGCTGTGATTAGCGGTGAAAATATCAAGTGCAGCATGTACATTTTTCTTAAAGATGACTCAAGCGGAAAGGAAATTAAAAGGCTTATTGTTCCAGTTTTTAATAATATGGGCAGACAAACTTATATGTTTGACGGTTTAGATACGAGTGAGGGCTACACAATAGTTCCGACATTCTATGGTTGCGATGGAGTAACAGATCCGCCAGAATCTTACAGGAGTAAAAGATCCTTTGATAATCTACTTTTTGAAGATTTCCAAGATTTTCTCATTACCTATCTTGCGGATATTCCGTCCCTAGCTCCTGACTCATCTTCCATCTATAGTCAGTGTCTTAAGATTTGCGATCAGGGAACTTTGATTGCTCCGAACTCTTTCGACAAACCTGCGTGCGTAAAACAGTGCGACAGTAAATACAAGCAATCTACTCCAACCCTTACTCCAACTCCAAAACCCACAAATGTGCCAGTTTCTATTTCTCCTGCTATTCCCATTCTTGCCGCTGCTCCCAAATCCCCTATTCCTTCTTCCACCTTGCTGCCAACCACTGTGCTTTTGGTTGTTCCGTCTTCTTCCACCCCGACCTCCACGCTTGCAAATCTTCATTCTCTTGGCGATGCGAGCGGAGATGGCAAGATAGATTTCGTCAAAGATTATGTTATTTGGCGTGACGAAATTACAGGAGAATTAACAACAAAAACATCTGATTTTAACAATGATGGCATTATCAATACAGATGATTACAGTATCTGGAGGGATTCCATGAATAATCCCAATTTACCGCACTAAAATAAATTATGTTAAGAAATTCTAGTCTAAAAAATAAGATTTTAATAATATCAACACTAGTAATAGTTCTTATTGTTGTTCCTCTAACCATTTTTCAATCTTTGAATCAGCAACAAACAAAGCAAAGAGCTTCAAGCGATTCTTACGGATTGTCCGTCATACTTACGCCTTCATCTCTGATTAAAAATATAGGCGAAGATATAGAAGTTGACATTCATTTACTAAATAGCCTGCAAAAAGAAATATCTGCTGTTGACATAAATTATGGAGGTTACGATTCAACCATGTTTGGATATGTTGCTTTTCAGTCATCAGAAGAATTTACTCAAGTTATTAATAACAGTATACGTTATGTTGGTGTTAGTACTCCTGGATTTCATAAGAATGGGGCAGATATTAATCTTGGAACACTAAGACTTATCAAGAGCAAAAATATTGGAACCCTATATCTTAATTTTTATAAAATCCGCGTTAATGTTGCAGGTATCCGCGATGCGATTGTTTTTGAAAACATAGGTGGTCAATATACGATTACAGGCATAAAATCGTCTCCCGCAACGAATAATGTTGGTTCGGTTCCAGCAAGTACTCCAACTGTTATTCCAACTTCAACCGGAATTGCTATTCCAACCTTAATTCCGACTGCAACTTCCGTTCCTAGTCTAACTCCAACTTCAACTCCTGTTCCTACTCCCACTTCCATTCCAACCGCAACGCCTGTTCCGCCCACCCCCACCCCAACCCCAACTTACGATCAAGAGTGCATTGGCGATTGCATGGACAATGGCTACGCAAGTCTGAATTATTGTAAGTCAATATGTATAATCTCCCAATAATGGAGAGTAGGAAAATGATCAGGAGTTAATTAACTGTTTGCGACAATTTCGCCAGGGGGGTTGTGGCGGGTTTTGGGACATCATAAGAGGGTTTAGCATTATTCGTAGCGGGCAAGGTAAAAAAGAATGTTGCGCCTTGTCCTGGCGCGGATTTTACCCATATTCTTCCTTCATGGGACTCAACAATCCCACGGACTAGATAAAGTCCTAATCCCGTACCCAAAATTGCAAGTTTTTCAGATGCATCTTTGGCCTGTGTATATTTGGAGAAAAGTAATTTTTGCTGCGATGGCGCAATTCCAGCACCATTATCTGAAACAGAAACAATAATATACTTATCAAGACTTAAAAATTCTTCCATAGGGGATATGCCATCCAAAACCGGAGGAATAACTTTGTAATCTAGTCTGACTTTTATTCGACCTCCTTCAGGCGTGAATTTAATGCCATTCGACAGAAGGTTGTCAATTACCTGACTTATTCTTATTTCGTCAAAGGAAATTTCCGGCAGAGATTTAGTCAAAATCTCAAAATTTAGAGAAATATTTTTTCGCTCTGCCTGCGGCATGAAAGTTTGAATTTCATCTTTGATTAATTTCGCGATATCACCTTTTGTTTTCTGCAGAACTAATTTTCCCGCATCAAGCTTGGCAGTGTCCAAAATTGAACCTATTTGCCCCAAAACTTTTTTTGCCTGTTGGTGGATAATTTTCAAAAATTTTAATTTTTTATCTTCTTCAAAGTCCTTGGTTGAAATAAGAAGTTCAGAGGAATCCCTTATGGTTGTGATTGGGCTTCGCAGTTCATGAATCATAGTATGCACAACATCTTCTTTTGATACTTCCTGTTCTTTGTAGCCGGTCATATCGCGCAGTACAACCGATACTTTATCTTTATCAACAGGAGTTATGATAATGTCAAGGATGTAATTGCCGATAACCATCCCTTTTCTAACATAGGGTTTATTGCTTGTGATAACTTCGTTTATCTCCCGGGCTAAATTTATGTTTTCCGATAAAACATCAGCGATATTAAAAAAGCCTATATTTTCCTGATTTATTTTTAAAATCTTTTTCGCAGAATCATTTATGAAAAATAAATTATTTTTATTATCAGACATAAAGATGCCGTCATTTATACTGGAAATTAAAGATGTAAATTTATGATTTTCTATATCAATGGCCTGGCTAAAACGATTCATGGATAAAGCTGCTGTTTCTGCTATCTGACGCAGGATTTCCATATCTTTTTCTGAATAGAGACTTGCTTTTATTGAAGATAAATGTATGAGGCCGATTACCCTATTGTCAATAATAAAAGGCACATGCAGAGAAGAGAGATAAGCTGTTCCGAAATTATCGTTTAAGGTTAATCCGTAAATTCTTTTATCTATTTTTTCAGGTATGTTTTTAAGAAAGCCTGAAAGAGAAGAAAGCATGCTTTTTTGAATATTATCTATGTAATTTTTGCCGATTTGCTCCTCAAGATAGGCTTTGAATATAAGGGTATTATCTTTTATAACCATGGATGAAATTACAGAATAACCAAGGAAATTTCCTAGCGAATTTACCGCAATATCAATTATCTTTTCAGCATCGGTTGTATATGAAGTTTTTTCTTGAAGGTCCTTGATAACGGATAGCCGGTACATCCTATCCGCCTGTTCTTTCTTGTCTTTAAGGAAATGTTTTTTTTGCAAATCCGTCTCCCAAGACAGCAAAACGGCAATTATTCCCAGCATGACAGCGGTTCCTAAAGCAATTTCCATAGGTGTTTTTCAGGCGGATTGATGTTTGGATAATGCTTCCAGCTTGTCCCCCATGGTTTTACTTGCGATAACAATAATGTAAGTTCCTATTACAAGAAGAATTTGTCTTATGACAAGAAGAATGCTAAATGGCGAAGGGGTATTTAAGACTTCAATATATAATGATACCGCATCAATAATAATTGCTAGGGCTATAATAAAAATGCCAATTCCGATTGCCTTAAACCCTGCTGCTAAAATTCCTGTAACAAATCTTTTGATAAATCTTGCCATAATTATTCCGGCAGCAATAGCCGCAAATGCGGATATAAATGAAGTGCCTTCAATAAAAAGCGGTAAAATTTTGCTGTAATCCATCATTTTTTAAAATACTATATCTTAAGAGCTTGTTTTACTTTGCTGACAATATCTTGGGGTTCAACCTGATACTTAAATATATAATCCATAGCTCCGTTATTTATCGCTTCTTTTACAAGCTCTTCCTGGCTGAAATTGGAAAGCATTAAGATTGGGACATTTTGAGTCTGGGAATCCATTTTTAAGGTTTTCAGAACTTCATTTCCCGAAATATCAGGGAGAACTTGATCTAGAAGTATGAGATTTGGTTTTTCAGCCCGAGCTTTATCTATTCCGTCTTTTCCATTTAAGGAATAGATAGTCTGAATACCGTTTTTCTGAAGAGCAGCTTCAAAAACTGCGCTTAGATTTTCATCGTCATCAATAATAAGAACCTTCATAAAATAAAGTCAAAACTCAAAAGTTAAAAATCAAAATTTCAAGTAAAAAGTTAAAAGTTCTGTTACTTTTGATTTTTGCATTTTAAATTTTGACTTATCATTTAAAGGCTATCAGTTGCGTAATGAGTTGTCAATTACTAAAAATTATTGCGGACCTGCGGAAAAGAGATTTGACACTTCGTCAGCAGACAAAACACGGTTATAAATACGGACATCATCCATATCTCCTTTCAACAATGTGGAGTCTTCGCCTGTTCTTCCGATTCTTAGGTCGATAGCGTTGTTGACATCCCGAAGAGTCGCTCCCTCATTTATTGCTACTTCCACGTTGTCTACGAACAGTCGCAGTGTTCCATTGCCTTCCCGCACACCGACAACATGGTGCCAGTTGCTATCCCTCCATTGGGCACCAGCAGTGGTAGCCATACTAGTGTCTCCCACGCTGTTCGAGGTAAGGAATCGAAATTCATCGCTGGTGGCAAACCAGAACAGCCAACCCGCAACATTCCCCGTGTGAAGTTTTTTGCTTATCGGAACCTCGTGCGATCCAGTACCTTTTGTGGATTTGAACCAAAAGCTAACAGAAAACGGGCTGGTGCCAAAATCCAACAGAGATGTATCCGTAATAGTAATGACGTTACTGCCTGAATTTGGAAAGTTATACGCTTTGTTGGTCTGGCCTTTTCTGTCTGTGGTGAGAGTTGCTCCTGTTACAGTTCCGTTGTTTCCGTTGCCGATTGAATCATCTGCATTTCCATTCATTTTCCACCATCCGGCAAGACCTTGGGTTAAGGTTGAGATTGGACCTGACGTGAATCCCGATGTTACTATGGCATCAGGGACATCGGATGCAATAGAATAATATATTCCGCTTTCGCCTGTTGCTGAAGACCACATAATGTATGGTGTAGTTCCGCTTGTTCCGCTTGGCCGTTCGGATGATTCAAGACCTGCATAGACTATTGCCTCGGTATTGTAAGGAGTATTTGTTTTATAGCAATATCCGTTGTGGTTGCTTGATGCGGGCGCACAGGCAACGCCTCCTGCTTGCGGAGGAACATTTTTCAAATCACCATTACTTACTAATGTGTCTATCCATGCGGAGCCCGCTTGAGGATATTTTCCTCCGCTTAAAGTGTAGTATGACTGTAAAGCATTCACAAGCTGGGATACTGTTGTTTTTTTTGTTGAGTCTTTTGCTTTTGCTATTTTTTCCAGAGGATTTATGGCAACCAATACTCCTCCTGCCAGCACCCCAAGCACAGCGATTACAGCAAGAAGCTCGATGAGAGTAAAGCCACTCCATTTTCTCATATCCTCTTTAATTTATATTGCATTTGGGCATAGTATGTCAATGCAAAGGAAAAATAAATGTTGAATGTGATAAAATAAATTTATGATGGATGCGAGAACAGAAATTAAGGGAGCATTGGAAAAGGCGCTTTCAGACTTGGGAGTCAAAAGGGTTAATGTTTTTCTTGAACGACCCAAAGATGATAGTCATGGAGATTACAGTTCGAGTATCGCGTTGGTAGCCTTTGAAAAGAATAAAGAATCAGGAGTTATGAATCAAGAATGGAAAACACCTCTAGATTTCGCAGAAAGAATAGTTGAATCCATAATTCAAAATTCAAAATTCATGATTCATTTTGACCGCGTTGAGGCGGTAGCGCCGGGTTTCATTAATTTCTGGCTGTCGAGAAAATATTTAATTGGACAGTTGAGTTTAATTTCAGATAAAACCCCACTTCGCCCCTTCGGCTCTGCTCAGGGCTTCGCGGGGCGCAGAATAATGGTGGAGTTTACGGATCCCAATCCTTTCAAGGAATTTCATATTGGCCATTTGTACAGCAATACAGTGGGGGAATCGGTAAGCCGCTTGTTGGAATCGTTGGGAGCAATTGTGAAAAGAGCAAATTATCAGGGAGATGTGGGAATGCATGTGGCAAAAGCCCTGTACGGGCTTTTGCCAAATTCAAAATTCATCCATTCGGCAAGCTCAGGACAAAATTCAAAATTAGAGGAAAAATCTTTAAAAGAGAGAATAAAAATTTTGGGAGAAGCGTACGCTTTTGGGGCGAAAGCTTATGAAGAGGATGAGAAAGCAAAGAGAGAAATAGAAGAATTGAACAAGAAAATTTATGCCAAAGACGAAGCTGTAATGCCCCTTTATGAAAAAGGAAGGCAATGGAGTTTGGAATATTTCGAAACGATCTATAAACGATTGGGAACGAAGTTTGATTTCTATTATTTTGAGTCGGAAGTTGGAAATGAGGGTTTGAAATTGGTTAAAAAGCATCTGCGGGCAGGAGTTTTTGAAGAAAGTCAGGGAGCGGTAATTTTTCCCGGCGAAAAACAGGGATTGCACAATAGAGTGTTTATTAATTCCTTAGGATTGCCAACTTACGAAGCAAAAGAATTAGGTCTTGCATTGAAAAAATATGAGGATTTTAAATTTGATCAATCGATAGTCGTTACAGGAAATGAGATTATTGGTTATTTTAAGGTTTTACTCGCTGCTTTAAGTAAAATAAATCCTGATTTGGCAGCCAAAACCAATCATTTGCCTCATGGAATGGTTAAGCTTCCGACAGGAAAAATGTCCAGTCGCACAGGCAATATCTTAACAGGCGAATGGCTTTTGGATGAGGCGAAAAAACTTTTAAAAAGTAAATATCCTGAAATGGAAAAAGAAGTTTTGGAAAAAGTTGCGGTTGGGTCAGTAAAATACGCGCTTTTAAAAAGCAGTATCGGACATGACATAGAGTTTGACTTTAAAGAATCTATAAATATCCAAGGGAATTCGGGACCATATTTGCAATATACATTCGCAAGAACGCAAAGCGTCCTTACCAAATCCGAAATCCGAAATCTGAAATCCGAAATAAACTCAAAATCTCAAAATCTAAATATCAAAAAAGTTTCGAGTTTTGATCATTCTAATTTTGATATTGTCTCGAATTTCGATATTCGTGCTTCGAATTTAAGTCTAAGAGATGAGGAGACTGTGCTTTTAAGAACGATTCATAGATTTCCCGAGGTGGTGGAGCAGGCGGGAGGGAAGTTTGCGCCGAATATTTTGTGCACTTATCTTTTTGATTTAGCGCAAAAATTTAATCTTTTCTATCAAAAGCATAGGATCATTGGGGATGAATCCGCAGGTGTCAACGGTAAACACCCTCGGGGTGTAATCGAGACGCAGGAGTTTAGGGTTGCTTTGACAACCGCGGTGGGGCAAGTAATTAAAAATGGTCTTTATCTGTTGGGGATTGAGGCGCCGGAGAAGATGTAGGCAGGGGATAAGCAAAGACCCTTTCTAGAATAGCTTTCGGACTTTGTCCTCTGTTTTCAAGCTCTTTGAGTTTCATCGCTATAAATTTTTCGAATGGAGACAATAGCTTAGTGTCTTTAATTTCCGACAATCTCCTAACTGTTTGAGTAAGGGCAATCTCTATAAACGCCTTTAAGCTTTCTGTATCTAATGAATTTTTTCCAATCAGTTGCTCAAGAGAAATGTTCGGATCAAAAG
>Ga0209541_10002429_pt1 | contig 35259 bp, 51 predicted proteins | sample RifCSPlowO2_01_FD_184027 | JGI IMG/M metagenome (GOLD analysis project Ga0209541, IMG submission 184027) | Groundwater microbial communities from Rifle, Colorado - Rifle CSP2_plank lowO2_0.1 (SPAdes) (version 2) | ecosystem: Environmental > Aquatic > Deep subsurface > Groundwater | place...
ATTTAGTTGGTCTGCTATATAATTTTAATTGCACATCTTTTTTCTAATTGTGTTAAATTTTTAGGAAAAGATGTGTAAATGATAAAAAATAATATCTGACTTGAAAACTTTACGTGTGGAGCTTACAATTTCTGCCAGCGCTCCAAAGAGCGATTAACAGTTTCATCACGCTTTATCCCCAAGGCAAGACCGCGGGGTATTAACGAGAATAAAAAAACTGCTAAAAGTCTTATGCGGAGATACTGTTATCCCCGCAGCAAGCTATGGTGGTATTGAGGAGGAAGAATAAAAACTATTTCTCTTCCTGCGTTATTTCAAATTCAATCGCATCTTCATCTTCGCCTTCATTGACGAAGCCCATTTCTTTTGCTTCCTTTACAATTTCTTTCTCAACTTCCTGTGCTTTTGCAATCAGCTCTTCATCTGAATATTTTTCCTCTTTCACACTTGCTAATTTTTCTTTGCTTTTTTTTGGAGTTGGGCGATTGATTGCAATAGGCAAGACTCCTTCTTTGAATTCTTTTTCTGCTATTTTTATCGCATCGAATCTCATTTCTTTTAACTCGGAATCTGAAATTCTCAATAACAGAGGAGCATCCATCGCAATCTGCAATGCCCGTGCTCCGATAATTCTTGCAACTTCGTATTTTGTGAATTCTTCCATTTTTTATAGAGTTAAATATAGTTCTTAAGTTTTTTGCTAAGCTCATCAAATTTTTCAGGAATGATATCCATTACTTTTCCTATATCTTCTTTCGTTAGAGGAGATTCCCCTTTTTTCTGGCAGGAATTTAGCATGTGCTGCCCTTTCCATTCAGAAATTCCAAAGGTTATTCTTGTATCACAGGCTTCTTCTTCTTCTCTCGTTGGATCTAAAATTAAAGAATCTCCAAGTTTAAAGAAACTTAAAGAAAGCGGTAAGGTATCTTCTTCGAGAGGAAGTTTCTTTGTCATCTTTTTATCATAGTCTATTCTACCATCTTTATCTAATTCTGGCAGAAACGATTTTCTCAAGGCCGCTAATGCTGCAATACTCGCCGCATCAATTAGATTTCCGTCGTCATTGATCGGATAAAGATCAATAATTACTGTCCAAACTTTTTCTCCCTCTTTGATTACTAACTTTTTTAAGTCAATTAATTCTGCAGCTCTTATTGCTCTATCTATCAGTCTTGGCAATTCTATTGCTTCGAATCCTGGAGGTCCTGACTCAAATCTCGGGGATGCGAGGGGAAGTAAATCTCCTGAAACCATCAAGTTCCCCTTGTCGAGTGAGTCGGGGTAAGGCTCGCCCACCTGCATTTTGACTCCCGCAATAACTTCTGTTTTCCCTAATTTTACTCTCGCAGATCCTTCTGCTTTGTTTGAAACGTCATAGGTCACTTTTATATTTCTAAATTCCAGCAGATCTCGAGAATCAAATCTTTTTCCATCCAGGAACATTTTTTTTAATTTCTCTTTTGTCAGATTCGAGATTTCCATCGTGCTCATTTTTCATCTCCCTGCTCTTCGATGAGATCTTTCAAAGCTTTCTTTTGAGCTTCAAAGATTTCCTTAGTTAATCCTTCCGTTAATTCAAGAGCTTCTTTAACTTGAGCCGGAGATATTTTCCCATCCATCTGCATCAATGTGAATTGATTATGATTCGCCAGTTTTGCCATTGCGAAATCTGTTGCTCCTTCTCCTTCTTTGAAGTCTTCTTCTTCTTTTGTTAAGTCTGCGATTATAGTTTTATCTATTTTTCCGACGGCTAAAGAGCAGACCAAATCTTTCATTGGAATTCCTGCATGAGCCAGAGCCATTGATGATGCGTTTATAGCTGCTGTTCTCGTCCCTGCATCTGCTTGCAGGATATAGACCTGAACATCTACAACCTGATTTGGAAAAGAGTCCAAGTATAGAGCAGGCTCAAGAGCCCATTGGATTGCTTTGCTTATCTCGCTGGATCTTCTATTCGGACCGGGCTTTTTTCTTTCTGCAACAGAAAAGCTTAACAAATCATAGTTGCATCTTAAGATTCCTGCCGATGGATTTTGCATATGCTGTGGATGCAATTGCCTTGGTCCATAAACTGCGGCTATTGCAAGGGTTTTGCCGAACGCAAATAATGCGGAGCCGTCTGCGTTGGGAATTACGCCTACTTTTGCAATTATTTTCCTTAATTCATCTGGCTTTCTGCCGTCCGGACGTTTTGTCTGTGTTGTCATTTCATTCATTCTCCTCAAACCATGATTCTACTTTCTCTGTTAACCCATTGACATGGACTTTATCTGCAACTATTTCTACTGCCTTTCTTGCTTTTATTTCTGCCTCCAGTGAATGTCCCCTTATCCAAATCCAGCCGTTCTGTCCGACAGTTATACTGCATCCTGTTCTTTCTTTGATTAAGTTTACCATGCTTCCCTCTCTACCGATAACTCTTGGGACTCGTGATGGAATAATTCTGAATATAAAACCATCGTCTAATTTTCCAAGGCCCTTGCCTTTGATAGTTAAGTCTATTCCTTTATTTTTGACTGTCCAGATTTTTGCGGATATGACATCTCCGATTGCAAGATATTGATCCATCTCGTTTCTGTTTATGAATCTTGGAGATTCTTCTATCGGCAGAAAGCCGGATGACGCAGAGTCTATGTCAATGAGCCAGCCAGCATGTGTTATATCTGTGACTCTTCCTATAACGACATTGTTTCTTCTTGGAACGAATGCTCCGAAGATAGGAATTATCTTCACGACGCGGCCAGCTTCTTCCGCCAGTCCAAACTTTGAAGCCACAATATTATTCTCCTCTCTTCTTGTTCCCTCTCCAGGCAAAAAATCCTCCCCCGAAATAATAATCTCTCCCGGAACTACAATCTTCCTTTTAGCGTCAGAACTAAAATCATCGCTTGAGGCTTCAGATGCCTTTGTAATTTCATCATTCATTGTAATCGTAATAAAACAACTTGGTAATTATAATCTTCCTGTTGTATCTTATTGAATTGAGAGAGTAGAAAGGGTTTTTAAATTTTTGGGGAGTTTTTTTCTACCCAGAATTAATCTCCTCACTCTGCACAGAGCCATGCGTCATTGAATTGATCTTTTCGTAAAAATCTAGGACGAGGCCTGCGGGAATGCTCAAAACCACCTGCAAGTTTCCGTTTGCAAGCCATTCTTCGTTTTCTTTGTATTCCTGAATTTTGCCATAAACATGACCAGTATATTGTGCGGGAATTGTTAACTTTATTCTTTTTGTTTCTATTTTTATCGGAATAATTTCTTTTAATCTTGAAACTAATTCTATCATCTGCTTTTCTATCGGGCGGGAATCGAAATTAAAATGAATTTCTTTTGTTGCCGATTTTATTCTTTCTTCTGTATACGGTCTGCCAAATTGATCTGTCGCGTTTTTTACAATTAAATTGACAACTTGCTTGATTCTTTTCTCGTGTTCTTCATCTCTGAATTCCTGAGTCTTCTGCACCTCACCTTTTTCTATTATGTGTTTCGCTATTTCGTAAATATCCGTCGTGTTGAAAGCTGTCTGAAGATCTGACTGCGGAACAGCTGTTGCTTTCTTTAAGTCATGATAAATCTGCGGAGACTGCAGAGCTGATTTTATGTCTCCCTTGCCGTTCTTTATTTTAAGCGCCTCGTCCAGATTGACGCTTATTTCGTAATGTTTTCCTTTGACCTTTATTCTTGCTTCGACGTTTGCCATATTATAGAAATAAAACATAAGTTAATAAAGTTTATTGGGTTCGTTAAGTTGAAACTTTTTCCATATGAGCCATTGCCCCGGCTTTAGAAACACTTAAAAATACAGCAGTTTACTATGTTATGATTAGAGGATAAATTAAAATGGAAACAATAAAATTAATGAAAATTTTAAGCTTCCATTTTAGTGAGGTCATGGAGAGCAACTAAAATGGAAATGCCGAGTGAAATGCAGCATCAAGTTATGGGTTATGACAGAGCCGCGACTATGTTTTCTCCTGACGGGCATTTACTACAGGTTGAGTATGCTCAAAAAGTTGTTAATTTGGGAAGCGCGGCTATTGGATTGGTCTGCAAAGATGGAGTTGTCATTGTTGCCGATAAAAGAATCAGAGACAAATTAATTGCACCAGAATCTGCAAGTAAAATCTTTGAGATAGACCATCATATAATGGCGACTGCCGCAGGCATTTCTGCGGATGCAAGAGTTTTAGTTGACCATGCACAGGTTTTAGCCCAGCAAAATAGAGTCACCTATGGCAGTCCCATTGAACCAATCTCAGTTATTAAGATGATTGCCGATAGAAAGCAGGCGTTCACGCAATATGGGGGGGCGAGGCCGTTTGGAGTTTCTTTAATGTTATCAGGCGTAAATAAAGGAAAAACTTATTTGTATACTTCTGATGTTACCGGAAATTATTTTGCCTTCAAAGCAAACGCTATCGGAGAGAACGACGAGAAGATTAAAGAGACTTTGAGAAAGGATTACAAAGAAGGAATGAGCATTGACGAGGGAATAAAATTTTGCATGAAAATTTTTAAAGATATTCTCGGGAAAAACTTTGAAGCCATAAGATTTGAAGTGGGATATATTAATTTTTCAGAAGGAAAACTTAAGAGGATGCAAGGCGATGAGCTGAAGAAGTTTGTAAAATGAAATTTGAAAAAGCTGTTGGTTGGTTGCAAATTGTTCTTGGTGTATTAATTATGATAATTAGTTTTAATTTTATTATGGAGGCAAACATTATCAATAATAATTACGGATAAAACCGTTGATTATAACACCGAGCGAAAGGTTTTATCCGTTAGAGAAAACCGAACCAAATGTATTATAATTATCGGTTTTCTCTATAACTCACCACCACTTCGTTTTGAGTTTGATTCAAAGAGGTCGTGGCTGTATTTCATAACCTTTCTAAAAAAGGCCATGACAAAAGAGCGTGTGGCCCAGCCAATTTTTATGGCTAGGAATTTTATTAGAGAATAACCGTTTAAAATGATTATTGTAATGAGTGTAGTTTTGCATCAATTTCATTTTTCAACTTGACAAGAAATTTTTTCGGCGTGCCTCCGGCACGAACGACGACCACCCGACCATTGCCATAGGAACGACCAAGATGCCCATCGTCAGAATCCCAACCCCTGCCGAAGTCGAGACTCGCGCAGGAGAGTCCTTCACCTCGTAAATTACTCCACGTGAATTCTTGCAAGGGTCTGATAGTCTCCTTTGTTGCAAGATCATTCAAGTCAAGAGTTACGCCATAGCGTTCACTTTCTTTATTTGTTTCTTTAAACGCTGAAAAAGGAATTAAAACCCCTCCACCCAATGCGATTTCTCTTTTTTTCAACTGCATAGCTAACTTTCTTGCAATCGCATCGTTTACTTTTACTCCGTCAATTTCATAAGGATCTCCTTCTGTTTTTAATGCGAGCCCGAAGTCAGTATATATTCCTCCTAAAAATTTATTTCCGCGGTCAAATACAACTGCTTTTTCTAAATCCGCACGCGTTACTAAACGATCTCCTTCTGGAAGCACTCCCGAATTAAGAAGATGAATTTGCATTAACGGACTTGAACCCGCAAGCTCTCCATCAACAACTTTGTATTGCCCCAAAGATCTTTTAGCGTGTTCGTTAAACGGTTCTAAAGAAGCATTGTATTCTTTTAAAACAGAACTCTCTAAAATTGCCGCTTTCTCAAAAACCTGCGGAATTTTATATAATACAATTTCTTTTGTCATGATTATTTGAAAAACTATAGATATATAAACTCTTCGGTTTGTTACTTTTTTATAAAAGTAACAAAATTTCAGGCAACCTTTAAATTTTTTCTAAAAACAGATGAAAAAACTATTGAGAAAATCAAGAAACACGATCGAATCTTTCGTTATCTCTTCCGTAATGTTTTTCTTTCATCATCTTAGTCCAGTATTCTTGCAAATTTATTCCAGAATTGTTTGCAATACAGCAAACTGTGAATATAACATCTGATAATTCTTGCCCCAGTTCTTTTTTTTCTTCTGAAAATTTTTTCTTTTTAGTTCCGTAAAGATGGTTCATTTCTCTTGCAATTTCTCCAGTTTCTTCAGACAGACGAGCCATTTGCTCAAGATGAGGTCAATAAGGCGGACTAAATTGTTTTGCCCACTCGTCAACTTCTTTCTGAATATTTTCCAAAGACATAATTTTCAGAATGAATTAGAATATTTAATGATTGTTGTGTCAAGCGATATATTCTACGTTTTCCTTGCCTTCGAATTTTTCATCTTTTGTAACAAACAATAATTTATTTTGGAGAGCTGTGATATAGCCTATGCAGTCAGCGTAACTTAAATTCTCGCTTTTGTGTTTGAATTAAATTTCGCTGCCTCTACCGCAATTTCTGGTGTTATCTCCAAGAAAATAAAGTCCAGATTGGATGTCCAATAATCTGCCGTTTGGACATCATAGTTTTTTAGTATGATAAAGTAGACTTCTGATAGATTCAAGGAATTTGTTATTATTGTATTTTCCTTGAATCTGCTATAGTTTTTATTTTGATTAATTATCTCGATTATTATCGAAGAATCCATGAACTGTTGCATTATTCTTCGCCCCAAAGCTCCCTGTCTACCTCTTCTATTATTTCTTGAATTGGTCTTCTTAATTTTGGCAACGGATGTTTCCTTGCAAATTCCATTAAATCGCCAACTGTCATTTTGTTATTTACCTCAATAGTGATAGTCATTTCTGTTCCTTCTTTTATTTTTTCAGTATCTACTATTTTTCTTGGCAATACGATTCCAAATAAATTTCCCCATTTCCTTGCGACGGTTTTTACTTTTTCCATGAATTAAACATGTATGATTAGTTTTTAAGATTTCCTGTTAATTCAGTATCTCCGCATAACCATAAAAACCATCTGCAGTTTTTTTGAATTACATATCTTTTCCTCGTTAGATTTTTAGGAAAAGATATGCCAGAGATTTCCGAACTAAATTCTAACTTAATTATCGGAAATCTCCATATTTATTAATACAAGAAATTTCAAGCAACATTAAACGCTTTTCTAAAAATTAAGAAGCAACTAAGGTAACTTAAAAACCTTCTTTAGTGCAATCGAAAAGAAAATTATAGGTAGCAGATATGCCCAAATCCAGTTTGGAAATATGAAAGATCCATTAGAAGACAAAAATCCATAAATTTTTACTGGTTCTAAAATAGCAAAGTAATCCCCGAACCACCTAATCAATAAGATGAATGGTATGAATGTAAACATGGCAGGACGCATTGTAACTTCCATTGTTCTTGGGAGGAATTCAAGTTGTTTTTTTTGGAATTCCATAATTTTTTCCGGATGATCTTTGTATTTTTCCATTTCTTCTTTTAACAATTTCTGTTCTCTCTTGATTTCGCGCATTGCATCGTGATCCATCGCGAATTTGTTTATTACCGTTGTGATCAAAGAAATAAGAAAGGATACTGCCAGCATACCCAAATTGATATTCCAGTTGAGAAATGCGCCTGCGGAAGGATCAAGCAAGATATGGCTTATTTGTTTTATTATTGGAACTTGATCCCAAAGCCCTGCTACAGCAAGACTTATAACCAGCATCAGAAACATCAACCTCATGCCCTTCATTGTATCTTAAGAAAATAGTGGTTTTTAAAGATTCTCAAAAGTTATCCCATTATTTTCTTTAATGCGGGATGCATATCAAGAGAATGTTGCTGTGCGATGCTTTGATAAAGCTGGAACATAATCATGACAGCTAATAAGATTGATGTCCCGCCAGTCATTGCCCCTAAGAGATCCGCTATAGAAGATAACAAACCAATGCCGATTCCGCCCATTATTGTCAGAGGCATGATATATCTTTTGAGAATTGATTCCAAGACACGAGGATCTTTCCTAAATCCTGGAAGTTGCAATCCGGAAGATAAGATGTTTTTAGCCTGACTTGTTTCATCCATTCCAGAAGTTTTTATCCAAAACACAGAGAATACTGCTGCAAAAAACATGTAAAATATTATATGGAGAATTGCCTGTAGATAAAAACTCGAAGGAAGGTTTCCTCGAATCATGCCTTCTACTATATTTGTGCTGCCTATCCAAAATGCGAAGCCTGAAATAGGCTGACCGTTAGAAAAACCGCCTAAAAAAGTCGGATGCCCAAGCCAGTTTTCTATGAGTGTTCCGAATAATTGAATGTTTGCCGATAAAGCCGCAACTAAAATAACCGGGAGAACAGAGGCGTAGAAAAATTGCAATGGCCATTTGACTCCGTAGCCCCTAATTCTCTCGTAAGCTAAAGGTATTTCTACTTTGAGAGACTGAGCCCAGACCACTCCGAGAAAAATGAGGGCCGTTACTAAGATTGCAGCTACGGCAACCATAGCTTGGGAAGGATTGCCTCCGATTATAGATTGTAAAATAACTAAAACATTTCCCGAGCAGGGGGTGTTGGCAAAATCAAATAAACAATTTTCTCCAGCCGCGCCCATAAACTGAAAAAGACCTGTGAACAAAGACCAGGCAACGCCGGCTACGATAAACAATGAAACTCCTGAACCGAAACCCCATTTTTGTGTGACTTCGTCCATCAGCATTATTGCCATTCCCCCGAGAAATAATTGGAAGATTAGAATCCCTGTGAATCCAGGCAATGGTTGTAAGCCACCCATTATGACATAGACAATTGCTTCGAAAATAATAAAAAATATTACTCCCATCTTCTGCAAACCCTGAAAATATTTTTTCCCTTCGTCTGTTTTCGTGTCTATATTTAAAATTCCTGATCCAACCAGCAATTGTAAAATAATCGAGGACATGACTATCGGACCTATTCCGAGACTGATGATTGAACCGAATTGCGTTGCAAAAATAACCTGCAGAAATTCCAGTTGCTGAAGAGAATTTTCAGACAAACCATAAAGATTTATGTTGGACATGATAAAAAACGCCGCGAGAACAATCAGAGTCCACTTAAGTTTAGTATTGAAAGAAAGACGTTTCTCAACTGGTTTTTTTACTTCGGGGAGATTGTATAAAACACTTTTAATGTTAAAAGGCATTTTTGTATTAGATAAATAGGGTTTAAAAGATTTACTAGAGAATTAGTATCTCCGCACAACCATAAAAATCTCCCGCAGTTTTTTTGCATTACATATCTTTTCCTCGTTAGGTTTTTAGGAAAAGACATGCCAGAGATTTCCGAACTAAATTCTAATTTAATTATCGGAAATCTCTGTGAATGATCAATTTCGTGCACTAAAAAACTCCGCAACGGAAATTGCACGAAATTGAACTAATTGGGCGGGTGAGCCGAGAGAGTTTAGTAAACTAATAAAAAATAAGAACTCTCTCGGAGAATAGGGCGGGAGTGAGCGTGTTACGCACCACTAATTTTACAGCTAATAAGGTGCGTAACCGCGAATAAAAAAACTGCTAAAAATCCTTATGCGAAGATACTGCATTCTTCTCCGTCTCCCCTAATATCCTCATAAGTTATCATACCTCTTAGTAAATCCCAAGCTATTTGAACATCTCTCCTATTGTCGCTACTCTATAATATCTCAATTTGTATTTACTAAAACAAAACTTTAAATATTATAATTTCTAAGTGATTTACATGGGAGTAATTACTATAAGCATAAATGACAGAATTGAAAGAGAATTGAGAAGATTAGCTGTGACGAGATTCAGCAAGAGCAGGGGACATTTGAAGAAGGCGATTACAGAAGCTGTAGAAGAATGGGCTGAGAAGAGGAAAGAAGACGTAGTAACAAGATCATTGGAGTTATTGGAAAAAGGAATTAAAATGGGTGGGATGATATCGAAAAATAGAGGGGATTGGCACAGGAGATGAATTTCTTCGATACAAATATTTTAGTTTATGCCTATGATTTTTCTGAGAATGAAAAAAGAGAGAAATGTTGGAAAATAATAAAATCTGTATTTGAAGGAGAAAAAGAGGGCTATATATCAAACCAAATTTTAGCAGAATTATTTTATGTCTTAACAAAGAACATGAGGAAACAAGTTCCAATAGACGATATTAACGATATCCTTCTATCACTTTTAGATTCGCATAACTGGAAAAAAATAAATTATAATCATCTAACTATAAAAAGAGCCATGCATCTCTCAGAGAAGTATAAAATGCATTTCTGGGATGCTTTAATCTGCGCTACAATGTTGGAGAATAATATCTTCTCCATCTATACCGAGAACGAAAAAGATTTTAAGAAAATTCCCGGATTGAAAGCGATTAATCCTTTTTCTTAATTCTCTAAGATAATGTCTCCGCCAACTTTTTTAACTTTATCCAAAGCGGATTTTGAAACCGATGCGGCTTTAATAATTATTTTTTCTTCGATATTTCCAGTTCCCAATATTTTATAGCCGCCAAAATTAATTTCCTTCTTGCCCCTGTATAAATTTGAAATTTGATTTAGGTTTATTATTTTCGTCTTTTTAGGGATTTTTTTTCTCCATGTTTTTGACTTGCCGAAGTATTTTTTATCGAGGTTTAGAATAAGCGTCTTTTTTTGATCTGCTCGTTTTCCCGTCCCTGCTTTCCCAAAACCTCCTCTATGCCCTGAACCTCGGGCTTTTTTCTTTCCGCCGCGACCGTGTGTGTGTGAGCCCCTAAATCTTGAAGCTTTTTTTCTTTTCTTCATTCAAATTCCTCCAAATCTTCTTCATTCTCTTCTAACTTCATTGATAAAACTTCCTCTTCCATCGCTTCTTCTATTTGATCTTCGGGCACTCTTTTGAATTTATTAACAGCTAAACATTGCGGACAGTCTTCCGGCACATTGCCATGCGCTATGTGTCCGCACTTGCATTGCCAGACAAAATTGTCAATCATAACATCCTCCTAACCAAATCATTTATTTTATCTTTGTTATCTCCTAAAACTCCCCTTGCGACTCCAAAATGTTTCTTGGAATCTATTCCACCCCTCGGAGGATGCAGACGGAAGAATGGCTTCAAGCCAAGATCTTCGAGGGATTTTTCCCCCAATTCTTCATATATTTTTTCAGCATTAATTTTTTTAGATTTCTCCATGCTTTGTCCTCTGCTCTTTATTAAATCTAAAAGTGTCTCTTTATTGATATCGCCATATGCAATATAGTCTCTTAACTTCCTCAACAACGAAAGATTTTCCTTAGTTGGTTTTAACAAAACAGCGGAATATTTTTTTCTAAGTCGCATTCTATACAAAGCCTCGACTATATCGTGAGAAAGTTTTACCTGACCTGAAATTCTTATTGCTAATATCATCAAAGCTCCATTTTTGTTGTTTTAGATAATGCTGATGCACAAGCTTTAGCCATGTTAAAAGCTGTTTTGGTTTCGCCCTTTGTTTTAACATAAGCATCTTTTATTCCTGCGAGTCTTAAGATTTTTTTACATTCATCCCCGGTTACCAGACCTGTTCCCCTTGGAGCAGGAAACAGGGTTATGTGGACACTTCCGCATTTTCCCTCGACTTTGAAGGGAACGGTATGGGGATCTGTTTTCGTTAATTCTGATTCAGGAGATTCAAAGCCTCTGTTAACTTTTAGGATATTTAGTTTTGCGTTTCTGACTGCTTTTTCTCTCGCGGGGAGAGTCTCTCTGGCTTTTCCATAACCGACTCCGACATGTCCATTTTTATCCCCCACTACAGCCATTGCAGAGAATGAAAGGACATTGCCTTCCATTGTTTTCTTTTGGGTTTGCCTCCAGGCGCGCCTCTTGCCGCCGCCAAATTTTCCCTTTGCCTGACCTATGAGAATTAAATCTGTCTCGAGCGGGAGAAGCTTATCTACTATCTGGGATTCCAGAATTTTTTTCCCTGTTTCCAAAATTTTATTTATATCTTTTTCTTTTCCTGCCTTGACAGCAATTCCAAGTTTTGTTTTTGGCACCCATGAATCTACAATTGTTTTCGCGTCATCTTTAAAGCGTGCGATTTTCGATGAGGCTTCGGTATTCTGCTCGCTAATTTCCTTCGCCTCTTCTATTTTTTCCAACTCTTCCTCTATCTTTTCTATCTCTTCCGGAACTGCTTCAATCAAATCCTTTGGTTCATTTTTTGTTTCTTTTATTGCCATTATAATTTCTCCTTGATTTTAATTAAATCTTTTATTTTTTCATTCTTCAAAAGCATTTCTTCTGTCGGAAGAATTTCCGGATCGTGTGATATTTTGAGGCCTGCATCTGATGCTCCCTTAAGGGCTGCAAAAATCCTTGATCCTTTAACAGATCTGTTCAAACCAGAATCTAAAATCGCCTCTTTAAACCTTTCCTTTCCTTTCCTTGCTAATAAGTATCCTGTTAAATATGCCGCCAGTAGAGTTTTTAACGATCCGTGTTTTTCTTTTGGCCAACCCAATGATAAAAGCTCTTTGGAGCTTGCTCTGACAATTATTTTATCCTGAGCAATATCTGAACTAACCAGCTGAACTAAGATATAACGATTTGATTTTCGGACGACCAATCTCGGCTTTCCGGATTTTAACAATGAAAATCTTGATTTGTAGTCTGTCTTCGCTTCTTTTCTTCTCCTTCTTTGTGTTTTTTGCATTTATTCTTTCTCCTTCATTTGTTTTATTCTTTCTTTCATGTGAGCTAAACTTCTGAAGTTCGAAGCCCTAATTTCTTTTCTGAGAGTTTTGAATTCCTCACCCGTTATTATCTTTCTCGCTCTCGAATGCGCCAAATAAGTCCTAAGTTTCCTTGTTAGAGTTACGTAATCTTTCTTTTTTCTATTAACATATTTTTTTATAGAACCCGACCTTCTTCGCGTTTTTCTCTTTTTTATTTTCTTCCTGCCCTTTTTCTCTCTTATGAATATTGCTCCTGCTTCTTTCAGATCTTTGATGTCTTGTTTTGTAATTGCTTCCTTGAATTCTGATAATCTCGCCGTATTGAAGATTATTCTGCTTTTTGCAATCCCCAAGGCTCTCGAAGCAAGGCTTTTTTTATTTTTTAATTCCATTTAGAACCCCCAATATTTACGATTTTTATTTTCTTTTCTTCTGCTGCTTTAATTAATTCCAGTTTCTTTTTTGCTCCAATTCTTGCTAAAATGACGGTTGCATTTTTATCAAGAGAATTTAGCTCTTTTAGATTGTGGATTAAAACAGGCATGGGCGTCTTCTTTCTTTTGTATCCGATAGAAACTGTTTTTGGATAGCTCTTTCTCTTTAGGCGCATTTTTGAATCTATCCCTCTCGGCCTTCTCCATTTTTGGAGTTTTTTTCTGCGCAATCCTAATCTCGAGTATCTTACAGAGTCCTGACGCTTAAATTCTTTAGACATTTTCTCTCCTCGCTGGTTTTTCAACTATGTAAATTCCATCCTGATAAATTCTTCTGTCCTTTCTTCTTATTTTCGTCGCTTTTTCAAAATTTGCTGCTGTCTGACCAGCTGCTTCTCTATCGTGAGAAGAGATTGTTATGCTTTGCCCCTTGATTTCTACTTCTACATTTGATAAAATTTTTGCATATCTTGGAACTTTTTCTCCTAAGAAATTACTAATTGCCAATGTCCCTTTCTCTGCTTTTAGAGTCATAGGGAAGTGCACATTAACTGACTCTAAATGATAAACAAATTTTTTTTCTAGACCGCGGAACATATTCGCAATGTGCGCTGTAAATGCCTTAATAATTTTGTAATCATTTTTGTTTCCTTTTTTGCATGTTAGAGAAATTTGTTTTCCTTCTATCTTTATTTCGATTTGCGGCAGATCTACTTTACGTTTTAATTCTGTTGAATCTTTCCTGCAGGTAAGAATTTTATTTTCACACTTGCAGGAAACTCCTTCGGGAATTTGGATTGACTGCTGTAATTTTTTTTTCATCAGTACATATAAGCGATTAAGCTTCCCCCTATGTTTTTCTCTTCTGCTGTTTGGTGAGTCATTAGTCCTTGAGATGTTGAAATAATAATTACCCCTATGTTTTTTGCCGGAAGATATCTTATTCTGTATTTCTCTATTTCAGAAACTATTACCATGAATCTTGGCTTGATTGCTTTGCATCCGTTTAATCTGCCTATTTCAACATGAAGCTTTGTTCCGTCGGCTTTGTAGGACTTCACATAACCCCTTAGCTTTGCAATTGCCAAAACACTGATAAGTAATTTTGAGTGCCTTTGCAGAATTAATTCTTTCTTGCCGGCTCTCTTGGCATTCATTATCTGATTCAACGCATCTGCTGTTATATCTTGTGACATTTTAACTATATTTCTTGAAGCCGATTTCCTGCGCGATTTCGCGGAAACACTGACGGCATAAATTTAGATTATACTGACTGAGATGAGCGCCGAAACGACCGCATCGCTCGCATTTTCTCGCCGCTATTCCTGTTTTTCTATCTTTTGGCTTGCAGTGTTTTATGAATTTATTCATGACCACTGGTTTTTTCCTTAACTGTTTCAATATCTTTTTCCAGTCTGATGCGGTCATTCTTCCACCTCACTATTAAAATTTTCTTCCATGAAGGAGATGATTTCTTCTTCTGTTACATTTTGTTTTTTTGGGAGCCTGCCCCTCTTTATTTTTTTTCTTTTAACCCTGACTCCTGCTCTGATAAAAGAGACCGTTACATTCAAGCCCCTGATTCCTATTTCCCTAATATACTCTACTTCATGGATTTCAATATATTCGGGGATACCGAAAGAAAAAGTGTTTTCTGAAATTTGTGACGCGTCCAATGTATTATCAACAGCGCCCAATAATTTTTTTAAGAGGGCGAATGCTTCTTTTCCTCTTATTGTTACCATCACTCCTAATTCCAATCCCGGCTTGACTCCAAAAGCAGGTATTCTTCTTTTTGGTCCAGCTTTAACAATTCGAGGTTTTTTATTTGTGAGAACTTCCAGCAATTTCCTTGATTTCTCTATATTTGGACCAGTAGAGCCGCAGCTAAGAACAATTTTTTCCAACTTTATTCTTCTGATTGCGTTTTCAGTTTTCACCAACGAGCGCTCTATTTGGGATTGTTGTTTCATAATGCCAGAACGCTCCTTTTTTCCAGTTTGATTTTATCGTCTCTGCCTTCTAATTTTACTTCAACTTTATCATTAACAAGCTCTATTTTTCCATGTTTGCCAAGATATTTTCCAGAAATAATGAAGCATATTTTTCCTTTTTCCATAGGAATATGTTTTGACAGTTTGTTTTTTTCATCGAGGACTAAAGTGTCATGTGTGTTTATTTTATCCTTCGTTATGATATTTGAACCGTCGTGAAGATTGAGCTGGACATTTTTTCCTTTTAGGAGAGTTTTGTTGAGGACTTTACAATATCTTGTTTTTTCTTTAGTTTCTTTGAACTGAAATTTTCCGTTTGGCGTTAAGGAAAGGAAATATATTTTGTCTGCTTCGAAGATGTTCATGAGTTTTATGCTTTCACGATAATCTTTGACTTCTCTGCCATTGATTTTTAGGAGCTTGTTTTGTATCATATACTTTACCTCTTTAAGTGTTTTTGCCAGCTTCAACATATCCCTCACCGCAACCGCGACAGGGACCGAGTTGTCTAAATGAGAAAGAGGTCTGACTACATATTTTGTTCCTTTCCTCTGAATTGGGATTTTTTTATTTACTTGAGATCTTGTTTGATGCATTTTCTTCTCCTGCTTTCACGTTTTCTTTTTTCTCAGACATCTTAGATTTTCCCCTGCTTAAGACAGCAATTCTTTTCTTATCGTCTAATGCGAGTGTCTGGATTTGGACTGAAGATGGGTCAAACCAAACATTAACTTTTGTTCCGTCTTTCTTTGTTCGTTGAATATTTTCAAGAGCCACACGAGTTCTTGTTAGATCAATTATAGAAACCGTTGCTCTTTTCTTTTTGAACGAACCTCGCATGACAAGCACTTCGTCTCCCTTTCGGACAGGGAAGGATCTCTTGCCATACTTTTTTCTCAGTTCTTTTGAAAGCTGAGAGCTTAAAAATTTATGCTTGGTGTGTAATGGAGCATTCGCTCTGTATTTTCTCTGCTTTCTTGGCTTCTTACTCGATAACCATGATGTTGAAAATTTTGATTTCATGTTCTGCCCCGCATTTCTTGTTTTTTGTTGAGTAATATTGCAAACATTCTCATCCATTCTCGTGAACATTCTTCTGCTGTTTCTCTTGCTCCACTATTTAACCCATCCCTATCCCGCAAAACTCCGGAAACTATCTCGATTAAATCTTTTCCCGCATCATCGTGAGCGTCATAAGCATGTTCCAAATTATCTTTATCCGTTCCAACATTTGTTAAATAATCTTGAGTGAGATTCATGTGTTTATTGAAACTCTCAATGCATTGATTTGCCGTATAATTGTTCATAACACATACTGAGCTATCTTAGCAACGGATTGCCAACGCTCCTGAACCTCCCTTGCAACTGGACCTTTGATTTGAGTTCCTTTCGGATTTCCTTTTTCATCTTTTAAAATGCAAACAGCGTTGTCTTCAAAACAAACTCTTTCTCCGGTTAATCTTCTGTATGGTTTTTTTTGGCGAATGATGACAGCATCGAAAACCTGCCCCCTCATATCTGGTTTTCCTGCCCTGACAGAAACTTTAACGTGGTCTGCTATCTTCGCATATTGCTGTTTTCTCTTTCTTGTTTTTCCTCCCTTAACTCCTGTAATCCTGACGATTCTTGCTCCGCTGTTATCAGATGCGAGGAGCATGCTTCCTATGTTGAGACCACGAGTCGCTTTCGCGCTGATTGACTTTCCCGCGAGTTTTTGATTTTTCGCCATTTTATTCTGTTGCCTCCCCCGATGAAGATTCATTTTGAGAATTAAATCTTGAATTGTAAAATTTATTAAACTCACGAACATAGACAAAATTAATCCCGTAAAAAAACCCAAAGTATCTTATGTCGTCTTTCTCTTTGTCTAATTCGATATTATCAATAAATTCTTCGTATCCTCTTATTCTGTCCCTGATACTTCTGAAATATTTATCTCTTAATTGTCTTGCTGATTTTATTGCTCTGACTTTGCCAAAACGAAAACATGTTATTTCATCTTGCGATGAATTTCCCAATATATCCAGTTCTTCTTTTATTAATTCTATTTCCAACGCATCTCGGCTAATTACTAATCCTGAAAGGCGTTTTCTTAATTTTGAATCATTGTATGTAAGGCCATTGTCGGGCTTATCTGGGATTGATTGTATTTTTAATAGAACCAAGTCGCTAAGTAATAATTTGGTTGCCGTCATATCATCAGCTCTAACGTTCATTTTCCTTCTTCTCCCGATTTAATTTTCTCAATAGCAATAAAATGAATTATTTTGCTTAGCGGACGACATTCCTGCACTTTGATTAAATCTCCGATATGAATATTGTGAGCCATTTCATCCGGAAGGCGAGCGTGGATTCTCGTCGTCTTTTTTAGATATCTCTCAAATTTTGGAATGTGAATTGTTCTTTCAAATTCTATAGCTACTCTTTTAGGAAATTTTTTTGTTACAATTCCCTGAAAAACTCTTCCTCTTGTTGAAACAGAGACAGCTCTCGCTAACTTTTTCTCTTCTTTCTCCGATTTTTCTGTCTGTTTCTTTCCTTCTGTTTTTTCCATGTTTTGCGCTCCTTGAATTTGAGTTTAATCGCTGATTGTGTTTTCTGAGTAACCTATTTTCACAAGAATCGGCTTAACCTTTTTCTTGTGGTCGCCTTGCAATTCAACGACACCATCTCTTACAGTGCCGCCGCATGCGAGACCTTCTTTCAGACTTTTTGCAGTCTGCCTTAAGTCCACGCCTTTGTCAAAACCTGAGACGAGTGTTATTTTTTTTCCGTATCTTCTCGTCTCAATGCGGACAGTTATTTGCTGTTCGCTCTTAGCGATTTCCTCAAATACATCAGTGCTTGATGGTATTTGGAATTCGTCTGAATTCATTATTTTTTCTTCAACAAATCCTTAGATTTGCTGATCTTATGCGTAAGTAGACGCGAAATCGTCCTTTTAATTTCTTTCGTTTTTGCATTTGTCCTATTCGCGGCGACATTTGCCCTGATTAATTCTTTTTTTAGTTCTATGAGCTTTTCTTCCATTCCTTCCCGAGTCATCTTCTCAATTTCTTTTGCTCTCAAGATTGCCATTATTTATCCTCTCCAACTTTTTCTCTTTGTGTAGTCAACGACATTAATTTTTCCTCGTTTCCTGAAGTTTCGTAAGAAACGAAGGTTTGCGGAATCTTTGATTCTGCATTTTGTCGTTGACTTATTAGGGAAAGACTTTCGTCCTTCACTATAGATTTTTTCTTGACTGCTTTCTTTTTCATAGAAGATTGTTCCAGCTCAGATTTGGTTTCTTCTCTTGGTTCTTTTAATTCTGTGATATTCATTTTTATCTTATCTTTCATTTTATCGTTGACTTCTATTTTATCCTTTAAATCTGCATCAGGGCGAAGAATAGAAACCTGAATTCCTACTACTCCTGAAATTGTAACTGCCTGGGATTGGGCTATGTCAACGACCTTTGCAGGATCGCCTGTTTTTTTCAAATAACCATGTGAGAATCTCCATGAGCGGGATCTGTCGCTTGGCAGTTTTCCTGACAATCTCAATTCCACCCCCATTGCTCCTGCTTTGACTATCTGAGTCAGCATTTTGTATGCGATGACTTTGAATTTTAAAGAGCCCTTGCGTTCCAGCATGACTGCAATTTCGTCAGCGACCAGTTGCGCATCTAATAATGGCTCTACGATTTCTGCAATCTCGATATGTGGGTTATCAAGCTTAAATCTTCTTTTCAAAACAGATGTCAGTTCTCCTATTCTTTCTCCTCTGCGACCTATGACCAAACCGGGACGGGAAGTGTGAACCATTATTTTTTCTCCTACCGGCGTATATTCCACAGTTACGGCGCTGATTCTTCCTTTTCCAAGCTCTCTCTTAATATATTCTTTAACTTTCAGTTCTTCCTTTTTGAAATCTACGAATTTTTTTTCTTCCATTTTACCTTTTGCCTCCATAAACTTCTTTAGCTTTTAATAATATGTTTGTTCTCTTCGCTGCTCTTCCGCCTGATCTTAAAGGTCGTGAAGCCCAGCATGCCGATGCAAGAACTATTCTTGAATTATATAAATCCATGCCGTTGACAACAATATTTCCCTTTAAACTTTTTAGAAGATTTATGAAATACCCTGACGCTTTAACGGGGTATCTTCCCTGACCGAGATTTTTTCTATGAGGTATCTCTCCCTTGTAAGGAATTGCCATCTTCATTTTTTGAACCTGCCCTAAATCTGAAATCGCAGAGTCTATTGATTTATTTTTGATAAATTTGCATATGAACATCGAATGTTTCTTCGATATGGGCAGACTCGAGCCGCGTGCAACTGCTTCTTCTTTCTTTTCGATTATAATTTTTTCTTTCTTTTCAGGAGCTTCTTCCTTCTTCTCTGCAACTTTTTCTTCGAGACTCTGTTCTATCTCCTTTGCTTTTTCTTTATCTACTGGAAGAGGCTTTGCCGCTATTTTTTTTAGTGCTGATTTTTCAATAGGGGGCATAGCCACCTTTCTTTTTTCTTTTTTCTTAATCTTTGTATCTGTTTCTTTTGTTGGTTGCATTTTATTTCTTCTGCGCCTTAGATGATTTAGTTGCTCCTATCCCTGCACTGCCATGATTTACTTTACTTCTTGTTAGAGCAAATTCGCCTAAACGATGGCCGATCATTTCAACACTTATTTCTATATTTTCAAAGTTTTTCCCGTTATGCACTCCTATATTGTAACCAACGAGTCTGGGAACGATGACTAAATCTCTAAGATGTGTTTTGATTTTCTTTTTTCTTTCTGTTTTTTCTTCGCAAAGCTTGATGAATTCTTCTATCGAGTTGAATTGTCTTAACACAGATCTTCTCGATGCGGAGTTTAGATATTTTGCCGATTCGCGAACATCTAAGGTTTTTAATTCTTCGAGAGACTTGCCTCTGTAAATTTGTTCCCGCTTCTTTACGCGTTCGTCTTTATCGTCGTGTTTTTTTGCCATTTATCTTTTGTATCCTGTTTTTCTTGGTCTTATGTGCCCGACTTTTTGTCCAGGCGGAGCGTTTCTATGGGCGATCTTTTGCTTCGGTCTCTTTCCTCTTCCTGAACCAAATGGATGATCCACTGCGTTGACTTTAATTGGAGATGTTCTCGGCCATAATTTTGATTTTGCTTTCATTTTATAATATTTTTTTCCGGCTTTTGCAAATGGCTTTAATCTCCTCCCATCTCCTGCAATTCTTCCTATGGCTGCTCTGCAATTTGGATCTAAAGTAACTTGTTTCTTATTTGGCATTGTGAGCACGACTGAATTATTTTCCAACTTCTTTAAGATTGTTGCTGCTGATCCAGCTGTCCTTATCATTTTTCCACCGTCTCCGGGGTTTCTTTCAATGTTATAAATCTCTGTTCCTAAGGGGATGTTTTTAATAGGAAGAATATTTCCGGGAATAATCTCTACGTTTTCTCCTATATTAATTTTCTGTTCGACAAATGCCTGATTGAAAGCAGGGATATAACTTATTTCCTTTCCTAACTTTATTTTTGCTAAGGGGGCTGAATGTGCCGCCGAATGAATTATTGCAATTATCTCTGCCTCGCCAGTTCCTTTAGGATAAGAAATTGTTTTGTTGAATGCCTGCTTTTTGACCCTATAAGTCAAAGACCCTTTTCCTCGCGCCTGTTGTATTATTCGTTTGCCCATTCTATAAACCTGCCTCTCGCATTTCTTCTATCAACCTTTCTCTTTGTTCAGTAGTTATCGCTCCAAAGCCAATACCATCCAATACAGGCATGTAAATATTAGGATAATAAGCCATACCATTCTCGTCTGGAATAAGAGAAATGATTCTATCTCTCACTCCAAATCCACCTTCTCTTATTCTTAAAGACAACACAGAATCTGATATTTGTGTGTTGCTTCTTGGAGGTAATGGAGTAATTAATTCGTATGGCCAATGTTCTTCTATTTCTGGGCTGTTTCCTCTTCCTCGATATAGAAACTCGAGGAATAATCTTCCAAATTGCAGTAAATATTTTCTTCCTCTTTCTAATTCTTGTTCGCCCATTATATCATCCCCAGCTTCGTCGCAACGTCAATTGCCGGGTTCTCCTTTTTGAGTTTTACGTAAGCATATTTTTTATTTCCTCTTAACAAAGTTCTGACTTTTTCTACTTGGACATTGAAAACTTTTTGAACTTCTTTTTTGATTTCTTCTTTCCTGAATTGTCTTTCTACTTTAAACAAAAGAGTGTTGTCTAAGTCAATAAGCTTTACCGCTTTTTCAGAGGTGATTGGTTTAAGAATCATTTTTTGTCCTCCAATTCTTCAATCGCTGATTTTGTATAGAATGTTAATCTTCCAAGAGGGTAGAGATCCGATATCAATACTTCGTTGATATTTTTAGTGTCGAAGCCTTTTACTCTGTGTTCTTCTTTTGTTGATGTTACTATCAACAAACCTGCGTTGGATTTGTGTTTTCTTCCCCTTTGTTTTCCTTTTCCAGCTCGTGTTGATTTTTGTTTAATTGCTAATTTGTAATTTTCTTTCAAGATATTTTTTATCATTTCAATTAAATCTTTTGTTTTTTGCGGCAGTGATTCGATGACGAAGGGAATAGCATCAATTCTTTCAAGTGTGGAATAACGTTTTAGGGCATAAGAAGGCGAAGCAGTTGCGGCAAAGGCAGAATCAAAGGCGAGTTTGATTTCTTTTTTGTTGATTTTCTTTTCTCTGCCAATTCCCCTCGGAGGATGTGCTTTTCGTCCTTGTCTTGTTCCGGGAGCGTTTGCAGCAACCCAAAAGAATTGCGTTCCTCTTCTCCACATTGTCTTTCTGGAAACTCTCGAGATTCCCTTTCCATAATGTCCCTTCCAATCGTGCCTTTTATGAGAGATTGTTCCTGCTGCGGATTGTCTCATTCCTGCACCTCTTTTCGGAGCATAAGGAGAGACGAATTTGTCTGCCTCAAAATATTTCTGGACAATGTCTTCTCTGATTTTTGTCTCGAATAATTTCGGAAGCTCCATTATTCCTTTCTCTTTACCGTTTGAATCATAGACTTGTGATTTCATTTGTTCAGCACCTCGAGGAATTCTAATTTCCTTTTTGATTGCTTTTTCGACGGGCGGGAAGCCGCTGTTAACAGCACTTGGCGTTTTACAGGACCTTGAACAGAACCGTTGACGATAATATAAGAAGATTTTATATTTCCGTAATTTGGAAAGCCGGATTTTGGATTTATATTTTTTTCCAAGATTTTCCCTTGACTCACAATACAAAGATTATAAATTACTCTCGTGTTCATCCCCATCTGACCAGCCATTGGTATTCTAAAAGTTAAATGTGCTGGATGCCAGGGACCTATTGAACCGACTTTTCTAACTCCTTTTTCTGATTTATGATGCCTCTTTGTAATTCCAAATCTTTTTACAGGACCCTGAAAACCTTTTCCGATTGTTACTCCGTGAACATCTACTAAATTTGAATGTGAAAAGTTTTCCAGAGTCAATTCTTTTCCTATCAAAGATTTTATTAATTCCACTTTAGCATTTAAATCAGAGCCCTGAAGAGCAATTTCAACAACGTCTGGAGTTTTTTTTATTGATGTCTGTTTTGGCAGAGAATAAACAATGACTCTGACATCGTCGCTACCTTCGGGAAGATTATCTAATTTTCTAATTTGTTTGGGAACTTTTAATTTCTTTTTTAACTCTTTTTCATTTGAAACGATAATGTCTCTCAAAGGTATTCTGTTTTTGTAAAATCTCACGGAGAAGATTTTCATTGCCGGAACTTCTAAAATTGTAACTGGCATCGCAATTGTTTTTTTGGAGGTTCTGACTTTATCTGTCGAGTCCTTTACCAACGCCGTAGCCATTCCTGCTTTGTATGCTAAAAAACCTAATAAACCAGGATTTTGAGAATCGAGATGTTTCCAATTCGCAGAAGGAGTTAATTTTGCAGCCCTCTTCCTAGGAGCAAACTGCAAACTTCCATGTCTCGATCTTGATTTCTTCATTTCTTATTTTTACCATTTGCTGTTAGGTGCAACTCCACCTTTATTGATTCGAGGGCGAATAGTCCTCTCGTCAACTAATATAGTCAACGACATTAATAATTCCTCGTTTGTGTTGTCGTTGACTATTAGGGAAAGACTCTCGTCTTTCACTATAGATTCTAATGGAATGTGAAATTATGGTTATTTAAGGGTTTTGGTAGATTCAGAAAAATAGATTAAATTTATAATCTATAAATTTAATGGAAGAGTAATGGAAAACAAAAACATTGGCTGGTTTCTATTGATTGTCTCGATTTTAATAATGATCTTTACATTTTTTTATAGTAACGCTTTAGACGACGCAGTCAGAACAAGTTGTTTTTTACAACACGGCGATGTGGAATCGTGTGAGATGTTTGACAGCGTAACTAAACAAACTTATTTTGCTTTAGCCATTGCAGGAGTTTTGTTAATAGTTAGTTTGTTTTTAATCTTTTCAAAACCAAATGAAAGAGTTATAGTAAAGAAGATTAAAGAGAAAAAAGTTCAGAAAAATATTGACTTGACAGGATTCAGAAGAGAAGAAAAACAAGTCTATGCTCTTGTTAAAGAAAATGGAGCTATGTTTCAGGCAGATTTAATTGAGAAAACTGGATTTTCCAAAGCCAGAATGACGAGGATTATTGACAAATTAGAGGGGCATGGTTTTGTAGAAAGAAAAAGAAGAGGCATGACGAATGTCGTTGTGCTGAAGGAAGATTGAAATGAAGACGGAAGATTTTGCATATATTGTTGAAACTGAGAAGAGCTTTGATGAGGCAGTTGTGTCTGTGCTAAAAGCAGTAGAATCACAGGGCTGGACTTTATTCAATGTCTATGATATGAGGGAGAGATTGGCAGCGAAAGGATTTGAACAGAAGCCGTTAAAAATTATTGAATTTTGTTCCGGGAAATATGCAAATAGTTTTTTAAAGAAGAATAAACTAATTTCATTATGCATGCCGTGCAAAATTAATGTTTTTGAGGAAAACGGAAAGGTTAAGATAGTTGGAATGAAACCGACAATAATGTCAGAATTTTTCAAAGAAATAAAAAAAGAGGAGGCGGAAGAAGTTGAAAAAGTTATTAAAGAAATTATCAACAATTCAAAATGAATATAAATAAAGAAAACATTAGAAGCGTTATTGTCCAAGGATATGTGGGAATGCTATTCCTACTAATTATTATGACCCTCTCTGATTTGACGGTAGCAGGATTGTCTAAAAATCTTGACCTTCTGCAAAATGATCCTGGTATTATCGGATTATGGATGACCGCTGTATTGCTCTCAATTAATGTTTTAATCCAAATTGCCATTAGAACATTTGACAGCAAGAAATTCAGACAGAGCATTTATGTAATAAGTATAATTTACATGTTGCTTTTTGTTGCACACCAGATTTTCCATTTTGTTGCCGGCGATGGAGTAACTATTGATTTGATATATGATACCACTCATCATATCATTGGCGTATGGGTAATAATTTATGCTCATAAATGGGCTAAATTAAAAGAATAAAGATGGAGAAGTTAAAAGAATATGAATGCGAGATTATAGTCAACCAATTTAGTCTTTCGGTTCCAGTCGTTCGATTGGTTGGTTGACTACCTCAAGATTTTCCAAATCTTGATGGTCGTCAAGAACTTTGTTCTTGAGGATACATTGTAAGAATTCTTGGTGTTAGCGGACCTTTAGTTGGTCTACTATATGTCAACTACCGTCAGTCATCGCTCGCCAATTTCGGCGGCGGCTCGTTATAGGCTGGTGGAAATCTTTGGAATTATCAGTATCTTCGCACAGCCATAAAAATCATTGCAGTTTTTTTGCATTACATATCTTTTCCTCGTTATGTTTTTAGGAAAAGATATGCCGGAGATTTCCGAACTATACATCTTTCCCCTGATTGCGTTAGATTTTTTGGGAAAGATGTATTAGAGATTCCCGAAGAGAATTTTGAATTACCGGATTTTTTCAAAATTCTCGAACTAAAATCTAACTTAATTATAGGGAATCTCTATAAATTCTAATTTGATTATCGGAAATCTCTGTGAATGATCAATTTCGTGCACTAAAAAACTCCGCAACGGAAATTGCACGAAATTGAACTAACGGGGAGGTGAGCCGAGAGAGTTTAGTAAACTAATAAAAAATAAGAAGCGATCATTTATTTATTTCCTCCGTTATATACATCTTTCCCATGATTGTATTAGATTTTTTGGGAAAGATGTCCTAGAGATTTCCGAATTAAGTTCTAACCTAATTATCGGAAATCTTTATATTCGAAGTCCCTATAATCAAGGCAAACTCCTCTCCGCAGAGGCAAACCTTCTCTGCGTTGGATTTCCTGTTTTTCCGGCTTTCTTATATTTAACATAAATTATTAACAAAATCAAAATAATGATCGCCGCGATAAGATAACCTATCCACGCCCTGCTTACACTCTCAGGTTCTTCACATTGCCCGACACAACAATATGCTTTGTCTAAACTGCTGACTAATTCCCCAGTGCAAGTTTCATCACTATTACATCCTTCTCCGTTCAATTCAGAGCAATAATATCCTGCTTGAGTGCTATTTCTGGAAAAACTCGTTCCGACATCTTCGCGATTCGATGTGAGTTTCAACTCAAACAGCAAATATTCTGTAACATCTCCCGCATATGCAACAGCTGCGCCTCTAATTGGCTCTCCAGAAAAATCCCTCAAACTTAAATTAAAATAAACACTTTCGTTTTCTCCGATTACTGACAAATTAGACGGCTCAATAACAAATTTCCTGTTATCATATTCGAAGATAAAATCCTCTATTCTTCCTCCTAAATTATCCAGTCTAAAAGAATAACTTCCGGGTTCGTCTCCGATATAAACTGAGCTCCGAATTATTCTTGGCGTGAATGTAAATCGGGGCACAAAAATTATTTCTTCCCTTTCTTTATTACACTTTTCACCGAACCAATTACCTCCCGCATCAAGGCACTGTTCCGAAGAATCGCACAATTCCAAATTGTCAGAATCGCAAACTTCCTCTTCCTTTTCATTACATTTGTCATCATACCAAAATCCTCCCAAATCAACACACTCGTCTTCCTCGCAAATTCCTAAATGCTCTTCGTCACAATAAGCCCCTTCCTCAAATTCATTGCACTCCTCACCATACCAAAATCCTCCTGTTTGTGTGCAATTGTTTTCATCCAAACATAAATCTAAATGCCCCTCATCACACTCCAAGCCCTCATCAACACACTCGTCGACAATATATCCGTCGCAATTTGCCTTGCATTTTAAATTACCCGAATCAAATCCTTGAGCAATACACGTTTTCCCTTCCAGATTAGAACCATCGCAAATCTCGTTTCCATCAATCTCTCCATCTCCGCAAACAGAATCCTTTCCAATTAGATAAGCAGGCACAGAATATTTTCCAATGTTTATAGTTGTGAATTGATTTCCAACAAATTCCCCGATTTCAAAATCAATCAAGTTATTTCCAGGATTTATTGTAACTGTTCTCGAAAAAGGATAACTAACTTCGATTGTCTTGCTGAAATCTTCATACAAAGTAACTCCGACGTCAAAATCATCAGAGCTCAAAACCAAACCCTGCGTGATCGCATAGTCAGTTAAATTGTTTCTAACAACAAAATCATGCTCGAATGTAACAACATCCGGGAAACCTCCAACGCTGGCAATAACATCTTTAACAACCAGAGTATAATTACTCGGATTTTGCGGAGCAGGAAGCCAGACATAAAAACTGTTTCCTAATTTCTTTATCTCTCCATTAAAACCAATGTCCATATGCCCATCTTTTAACACATTAGCATTCCCTTGTTCGATATCAATGATATCCTGAGAAAGCTGTCCTATCATTGTTTCTCTTTTGTCATAACTATCTAACAGCGTAGAGGACAAAGCGCCTACTCCCTGCACCAAAAGCAAACTTAATAATAAAATCGCCAACTTTTTCATAGTAATATAAATTCATATCAATATATAACTATTTCTTCTCTCTCAGTATCTCCGCATAACCATAAAAACCACCTGCAGTTTTTTTGAATTACACATCTTTTCCTCGTTAGGTTTTTAGGAAAAGATATGACAGAGATTTCCGAACTATACATCTTTACCCTGATTGCGTTAGATTTTTTGGGAAAGATGTCCTAGAGATTCCCGAAGAGAATTTCGAATTACCGGATTTTTTCAAACACAGAAATTTTTCATCAAGTTCATAATTTCTGTGCCCAAAAAACTGAAAGTTTTTTAGGATTCTCGAACTAAAATCTAATTTGATTATCGGGAATCTCTATAAATTCTGTTCAGACAAATTTCCACTAAGCGAAAAATTTATACCATCGTTCTAAAGAGCGATTAACAGTTTCATCACGATTTGTCCCAAGGCAAGACCATTGGGTATTAACGCGAATAAAAAACTGCTAAAAATCCTTATACGATGATACTGTTTATAAAGAATAGTTTTTTATAGATATTTAACTTATTCCAAACATGAAAGAAGAAATTAAGAATCTAATAGAACAAGGAGAGAAAGATTTTGAGGTTGCCCAAAAGAATTTTAAGATTGAAGAGTACTATGTGTCAGCTTTTCTTTGTCAACAAGCAATTGAAAAGATATTGAAAGCTTATTTTATTATAATTAAAGGAAAATCTGCGGGCGCGACACATTCATTAATCTATTTAGCAAAAGAAACTTGCATTCCCAAAGGGTTTTATGATTTTTTAGGTAGTTTAACCCCAGAATTCATAACTACCCGATATCCAGATGTTGCGGGAGACGCTCCTTACAAATTATATCACAAGGATAAAGTTGAGGTTTATCTTAATAAATCATCGGAGTTAATAAAATGGATAAAAAACCAGATAAACAAACAATGAAGCTATTTGCAAAACACCTAAAATTTTTGAATAAATCATTTAACCCGAAGAAAGTTATAATCTTCGGGAGTAGAGCTCGGGGCGAGCATTTAGAAGATAGCGATATAGATGTTTTGGTTATATCAGATAAATTCGAGGGGGTTGATTTTAGAGAAAGAATAATTAAAGCTTATGGATGGTGGGATAAAAAGCAAGGTCTGGACATAATTTGCTATACCTTAGAAGAATTTGAAAAGAAGAAGAAACAGATTGGTCTTGTTCAACAAGCTGTGAAAGAGGGGGTTGAGATAAAATGATTTTGTTATATTTTTTTATCAGTGTCAACCACCACCAGTCATCGCTCACAATTCGGTGACGTTCGCTATAGACTGGTGGAAATCTTGAGAATTATAATTTAGTGGACAGAAGTGTCCACTAAACGATTTTCTAAGACTCTTTTAAAATATTTGGTATCTCTGAACGAGGTATTTTTCTAACTTTAACTTTCTTCATTCCAAGTATCTTGGCCTTCATCAAACGATGTAACCCATCTAAAATTAACCATCTTCCTTTGTTCTGCATAATATCTATCGGATAACTCAAATCTGACTTCATAGTTCTTCCATATTCTTCATTATACTTTTTTGGATTATCTATGGTTTCAATAGGTTTCAAATTATAGATTTCGTTTCCATACCCGTGAAAAGGTATCTCGAAATGCCAAGTTAATTCTTCTGTATTAATTTCTTCAACAGGATAGTTTAAAGCCCAAACTTTCTTATTATCCCAACTAAAATCAAATCCCACCCCCGCTATTATTTTTGGTAATTTCTTTTCTTTCATAGCAAACTAAATTTGTTTAAATTAATAAATTATTCTTTTCCAACAAATTCTAACTAACTCACCAACAGATTATACACCGAAAAAATAAGTTAGTTAGTCAGTTCTAATAAACATCTTTATAACTTGACGCCCTCGCTTGAGTTCACCCACTCATCTCTTTTAATTTCCTAAGCGTCTCATCCATTTCTTTTTCTTTTTCACTCGCGGGTTTTCTCCTAATGCTTGTTACGTTCCCAGCAGGCGGCATTCCAACAGGTCTTCCCATAGGTCGAATCATCTGTCTTGGAGGACCAAAACTTGGCGGAGCTCTTCTTAAAACAGGTCCTCCGGGCGGAACTCCAGTTACTCTTGAAGTGCTCGCCTTACCTTTCATCTTAAACATCCACACCCTTATTCTATCTCGATAAACAATTCCCAAAATTACTAAAATAATCAATATGCCAAAAAATAAAACCCACCACCAAATATTGCTCTTACTCTTTTCTTCACTAACATCCTTGTTTCCAGAAGTGCTTCCTCCACTTCCAGTTCCCCCGCCAGAATCTTCCTGCTCTTCACACACTCCTCCAGTGCAACAAGGTCCTGTTGTTGAAAATTCTATCGCCCCATTGCATTGCTCATCCTCCTGACATACTATTCCTCCTTTGTCCGTGCATGTTTCTCCTCCAACAACCTCAATGCTGCAGCAAATATCGAAACCCGGACAATCAAGGTCTCTCTTCCTTACACCCCCATCAGCAAGACAATTAAATGGATCTGCAACACAATAATATCCTGCCAATGAACAATCAGTTTGCACACTGCTTCCTCCTCCGCCTCCCGGTCTTCTTTCGCAAATAGATTCAGATTCATTCCCTTCGTCATAATTGCATTCATATCCTTGAGGACAGCAACCATAAGGCCATGAGCTTCCAGATGCTAAATGACAAGATCCTTCTTTTGCAGTCGTGTCAATTCTCGCACCGCTTGCATTATACCAGCTTCCTTGATAACACTCGCTCTCTCTAACTATCTCAGTTCCTTCAGGTATTTTTTCACAAATTGAATTAGATCCAGAGCCAACACATTCCAATCCGGAAACACAACAGCCGTTTTCCCATCCATCATCTTCATCAACTAAATCGCAATATCCTTTTTCAGAGCTTGTGTTTATCGTCCTAAGAGGATTTCCTGTAAACCACTGACCGTCAACACAAGTGTTCGAAGCAACAAAATCTATCGGGCAACTGCAGGCATTTTCATACTGTTGTTTTATTCCGTCGCCACACTTAGATGTGCAATAACCATAGCCTGCTCCTTCGACGCATAAATTATTAGAAGCATTCAAAGTTTTATCAGGCAGTTTCGTTAATCCTGAACAACAAATCTGTTCTTCTATACTGGTTCTCTCTCCTTCTTCAGCGCACGCTTGAGGCAATTCTTCTCTGCTCCATCCAGAAGCGTGCAAGATAAACGCAGTATCTCTCGGACTCCCAAAACATCCATTATTGTCTTGTTCATTAAACAAACCCGGAACAGCACTCTCTCTTAATTCAGTTGCATCAGCTCCTTGCCCTCTTCCTAAAGCCATCATCGCCAAAGCAGTATCGTAAAATTCGTTATAGGGCGTATTCCCGACTCTAAACAAACCTCCAGGTCTTTGCTCAGATAGAATATTATTATATTGTTCATCTGTTAATTTTGTATCTTCAATTATTCTAAATGAAAATGCGCTCGGGAAAAATCTTTCATTCACCCCAGTAGAAAGAGCCCTCAAATAAGGAGCATAATTTCCTGTCTCTTCTCCAGCTTTATACAATGCGAAGGTTGCCCACAAACTCGCTTCATAATTGCAATCTCCCCCTTCCTTAAAACAGAGGGCGGTTATTTCTTCTGTCGCCCATGCATTTGCAGATTTTCTATTCGTCGTAGAAGAGATAAAAGTAGTGTCTTCTCCTGTTTTCTTGTAAAGTAAATTTGTAAAAAATTCTGTAAAGTTCCCGTTGCCGCATGAAATTTCAAAAGTTTCATCAATACAACTATCCTTGATCATGAGCCAATAATCAGAGTTAGCTATTTCTAAACAGCTTCCGGAACTGCCTTCTAATTTCAAGTCTTCTTTAACATTTATCTCGTGATTCTGGCCTTGATATTTGACAATGCACTCTCCGGGCAGATTATTCTCAATTGTTATTTGCAAATACCACGTCAATCCCTGAATAGCCCCCGTCTGATTCTTTAGCCAATCTATCTCCGCATCAACATTCTTGTCCATCCAAAGCTTAGCCAATACAACTTGAGCAGTGTCTTTTATTTTACAAGTTGTCCCGGTTTCCGCATAACAATTATTTCCAACTCTCCTCGCTTCAATAGTGGAGTTTATTTTTTCATTTTTCACGTCAGCCAAAGCTCCGAAAACCGCTTCACCCAAAGAGATCGTTCCCGCGTTCTGGACGTTATTATCAACGCATGCGAACGCCTCTGCAATTTCTGCATTGTATTGCTCCTGTGTAGCGCTCTGCGCAAAAACATTTTGCAAGCTAATCATTAAAAAAACTAAAACCAATATAATCACTTCTTTTCTCATCTAAACTAAATACAATGAGAATTTAAAAACTTCTCTATTCTAACGGCTACTTCCCAAAACAAAAATTTTTAAACTCTCAACGTTCCATAGTTATCAATTATAATAACTTTAGTATACAAAAAGTAAAAAATCATGGTTGATGAAAAGAAAAAACAAAAGAAAACTTGGTTTGTTTATGATGCTAACGGCCCCTTATTTAGTTGGAGCCCAACTGGCGACGCGAAAGAGAATATTGATAAAGCTCATGGTTATATTCGAGAAAAACACCCAAACTTATATCAAAAAGCGATTGTAGAAAATGACAGAGGAGCTTATATTGAAATGGCTGGGAAACTTCAAAGAGCCACAATGTCAGGAGAGCTCCCACCATACACAAATAAAAGAATGATGAAAATTGCACATCAAACAAAGAAGTATGGAGGGATTAATACGGTTGTATCTGATGGAGATAAAAGTTTTCTTGTAGACCTAATGCATAAAATATCGGAAGGCAATTCTCCTTTTGATAAAGAGAATATAAGGTCTAGTTTAGATGTTGGAAGTAAAAAAGATTCAAAAACGTGGTATTCTATCTTCCAAGAAATGGGCGTTCACGAAGGCGATAGATTTTATGGTGTTGAAGACACGGAAGCAAATGCTCGTGCAATGGCTAAAGCTGCCAAAGAATCGGGATTAGTAGCGAAGGTCTACTTATTGGATAGATCACTTTCTCTAAACGAAGCTAAAAAAGACGGAGATATTATAAGAGTTGGTAGCGAAGAACATTTAGAAAGAAAGACGTACAGACATTTAAAATATCATACAAAACATAAATCTTCAAATGCAAAAAAGGTAATTGCTATCTTTCTTCTTTCTTTTTCACTTTTGGGAACTCTCTAATATTTTGATTATCCCCTTTTCAGCATCAACTTCCACAAGATCACCATCTTTTAAAACTCTTGTAGCTATCTTAGTCGCAATAACACATGGCTTACCAAATTCTCTTGACATTATAGCTGCATGACAAAGCATGCCCCCTTCATCTGTAATAATTGCTGACGCTCTTTTCATTGCAGGCACATAATCAGGACTCGTCATTGCACAAACTAATATTTCACCATCTTTTAACTTGTATGAATCTTTCGCAATTAAAGCAATCCTTACGCTCCCTTTTGCGTGACCAGAACACGCTGATTGACCTTTTAATTCGGTTATATTCTCTTCAACCTTATTCAAATTTTTCTCAACCCACTCAGAAAGAGATTTTCCTTTTTGTCCGATTACCATTTTTTGAATTCCTTTTTCCATCATAAAGAAATATCCTTTCTCTCTTTCTTTTAATTCCATCTCTTCTAAATTCTTCTTTCCTTCTAAAATCTGCACGATTTCATTAGAAGTTAGATGTATCCAATGTGAATAAGAAACCCCTAGCTTCTTAGCTATTAATTTGAAAAAAGGTTGCAAGTCAGCTAAAGTATGTAGTGAAGTTTCTACGCTCCAAGTTAAAACCCATCCAATCTTTTTAATATTTTCAATAGCATCTAAAAGTTCTTTATCTTTTCCTATTATCTGCAAAATCCTTTTAGATATTTCATCATTTTCAGCTTTTTTCTTTTCTTGTAGATTATATGTTTCAATTGATTTCTCATCTATCGCATTCTTTATTTTTTCGATAAGCTCATTTAAAGTAAGGGGTTCTATTGGCAAAAGAATAAAAGTATTCATCCAAGAATATTTTTTTAGGTATTCCTTTGCTTTATCATTAAAAGTTTTATCTTTAGAGAAATTATCTTTTTTAACTGCGATTTTTACTAGGTCAAAGAAATCTTTTTGCTCTTCTTTAAAAGCCATTTCCTTAGTTGGAGACATTGATATCATAAAGGCGTTATTGAAATCTGTTATTTTCTCAATTTTATCTTTGTATTTTACTAAATTCTCCTTGATTTTGTCCGATAATAAATTTTGTTCAATAGGATAATAAGGTATCCAATACCACGGAATAAGAGTTAGGAAAGTTTCATCAAATTTTTTCCATAATTCAACCAACTTCTTATTAGGCACATCTTTATTTATTTCAACAGATATATATTTCGCTGTTGTTTCTAATTCATTAACTCTTTTGATTGTTTGGTTATAAAGATATATTGAATAGGTATTATCTTTATCGAAAGCTTTTTTTATTGTCTCAAGAGTAATTTTTTTCTGTGCAGTTTTGACATAACCTTTACTTGAAGTTGTAAAGAAATAATCATAAAGCTCAACAGGCAAATTAATCTCCTCCACATATTTTTTATAAAGCGCTCTGCACCAAAAATCTGCCATTAAAATGGGGTGTTCATTTCTTTGCTGAAACTCAAATTCCCATTCTTCTATGTTAATGTCTTCTTTAGAAAAAACCCTTTTTTCTTTTGCTTTTTCTAAAATTTTAACTATCCCATTGTCTGCATCTACCTCGACTAAATCGCCATCCCTTATGATTTCAGTAGCTATTTGAGTTCCGATAACACATGGCTTGCCAAGTTCACGGCTTACAATCGCGGCATGCGAGGTGATTCCACCTTCATCTGTAACAATAGCGGCAGATTTCTTCATCGCAGGCAGAAAATCTGGGGAAGTCATTTCAGTAACAAGTATCTCGCCTTCTTCTATTGTAGAAATTTGGTTTTTGTATTTGATTATTCTTACTTTCCCTTTTACTATTCCCGGCGACGCAGGAAATCCCTTTATTTCGTTTATATCCTCAATTTTAATTTTTTCCAATTCAAGATTTTTTCTATCCAAAACTCTATCTAAAGATTCTATAGGATAAACATTTCTGTTAATTGCCACATAACCTGCACTTCTTGCCTTAATTTTTTCCAATGTCTCTTGAATAAGTTTGCCTTCAGCTAGTTCAAATACCTCTTGCGGAGTAATCAAATAAGTTAACTCTTTGTATTGTGGGTATTTTCTCCGAAAAAATTTAACAAACATATTATCCATTTTGTCAGCATAATCCTGAAATTCTTCCCTTATTTTTTTTGCTTCGTCTTTAATTTCTTTTGAAACATCTTCCATATCCGGAAGAAGGTAAATTACCCCCATGGGCGGCCACCATCGAACTAAAGAAGGATACAACTTCTTCAGTTCCGCAACATCTTTAATTTCTTTATTAGAAGCGTACGGAAGGATATTATTCCAATATTTGTAAAATTCTTCTTTTACGTGTTTAAAGTAATTTTTATCTGAGTGAACATGTTCTTTAATAGCCAACTTTATTTTTACAAACTCTCCAAGATCATACCAAATAGAAACTTTAGGAATTTTTTCTTCCTTCAAAAATATTATTTGACTGAAACTCACTCCGATCCATTTCTGATCGTCCTTCCCTGCCTCAACACCCCAAGAACTGAGAAAAGTAAAGAGGGCATGTTCTCGCGTAAATAATTTTGTAAGATTAGTATTTTTAGAATCTTTTTCTTCCTGCTTATTAGTCAAAGTCGTAATCGGTCTGCTCTGCACAATGTAAAACTTCCCACAACCCTTCTTTCTTTCAAAGTTCTTCCCTCCAACTTCTCCGCTCTCAAAAGCCCACTCCACATCAACAGGAAATCCATAATGCTCTTCAATTTTAACAATCAACTTTGACAGCTCAACAATTTCCTTCTCATTCAAAACCTGCTCTTCTCCTCGCGAACCCAATTCCCTCCATTCATTCCCCCCACTTTGTTTTCTAAACAATCCTTTCTCCTGTTCATTTACATTAACATCAATAATTTTCCAATCTTTTTTATTAACGACATAACTATCTGGCGTAATCTGCCCTGAAACAATTGCTTCCCCCAAACCAAAACCCGCCTCGATAATTATTTGATTATAATCTTGTGTAACAGGATGAACTGAAAAGGCAATTCCTGATTTTTCAGAGTTCACCATTTTTTGCACGACGACAGCAACAGAAATTTTTTCTTTGTGCAAATCTTTTTCAAACCTGTAAAATATCGCTCTCGGAGTGAACAACGAAGCCCAAC